>ENA-OPBG01001094-OPBG01001094.1-human-gut-metagenome-genome-assembly--contig:-NODE-1094-length-20124-cov-3.207733_pt1 | contig 20124 bp, 15 predicted proteins | sample MGYA00241065_ERZ501446 | MGnify/ENA primary metagenome ERZ501446 (study PRJEB25962, sample SAMEA2042632) | human gut metagenome | biome: human gut; feature: human-associated habitat; material: faeces...
TCTGCTCTGCTCTGCTCTGCTCTGCTCTGCTCTGCTCTGCTCTGCTCTGCTCTCAAGATTCTATCCCTTTCTCTCACTTTGTCTATTATTTTTTACTGCACTATATCATCCATTATACAAGAACTCTATGCACAACTAGAATGACAAGTGTAGCTTGTACTAACATCAGTTGTCACTTCCTTGAAATATTTTTTTTAACATATATATTCAAATTCGGATTTATAATGACATTGGTCAGCAACACAATTATGCCTATAATTGCACTCAATATTACCCCATAAATACAAAAGACGACAAAGTTTGATATTGCAAAATTTAGATGTTGTTTTAGCATAACAATAATTCCAAATAACGCCCAATTACTAACAAGAATTTTTGCAGTATTGGTCAGTGAACGTTTCATGATTACTTTATCTGCAAGAACATTGAGATATACAACCTTTATAGGTAACGAAATCACTGTAGCAGCAACAACACCGATAATTCCTAGTTTTTTCACAAGTACAACTGATAAAATAATATTAGAGCATGCCTCAATCAATGATATAACACTAACCGGTTTCGCGTATCCTGCAACTCCACTTAAGTTACCAGAAATATATCTACTCCATGATAATATCTGTATTACGCAAAACATAAAAGGCAACTCAGCGTAAATGTAATTAATATCATTGATTCCGCTAGTGTACAATTCGACAAAAGGATTTATAAGCAAAAATGTAACACTCATAAACGCTGTCATAAGTCCAACAAAAATAGAGTTGAATACATCATGATATGTTTTATATTGTTCTAAGTTTTTATGGTACACTTGTCCTAAATTGAAAGTCAAACTATTATAAACCGCGCTAAGTAAGCTATTAATTGCAACAAATACCATATTATAGACAGAGTACACGCTGGCTACCGCAGTCGAGCAAAAAATCGACAAAACTATCATATCCGTGGACGAAAATATTGTCCATGCTATTTCAGTGATAATGTATGAATTTCGATCTTTTAAACTACCATTTGTTTTTCTCTTGTAATCAATCCACCCATAATTTTTATCCATATATAATTTGTAGATCAACAATCTTGATAGAGATGCAACAAAATAAGCGACTTGAATAAATACAACATTAAATCCCATAAGTGCAAATATGATTTTTAAGCTGTATGATATTAACTTACTGGCAAAATCAATATTGGCTGTTATATAATTCATACCGTCTGCTGCTAACAACATACTCCATTTTTCTATAAAGAAAAAAGAAATAGAACCTGCTGCACCTTCAAATAGTACAATCGCAAATATATTCCAGTATGATAAATTTGATTCCAATACTAACGGAAGCAGAAAAGATAAAAGCACCACAGCCGCCGTATATAGGATGCTTACTTTTTCATAGTATCTTTTTGAAATCGACATTACCTCAGATATATTTTCCCGATTCTTTATCTTGTCTCTGATAAATGGATATAGTGCATTTTTAGTAGCTTGACCGATCCCCGCCTCTAGCAAAGCCATGTATGTAAAAATTTGTGTAACTGTTCCTATTAATCCATTAACATCAGATCCATATTGAGTCAAATATAATCTTGGGATAATCAAGCCTAATGCTAAAATCACTATTTGAGTAAGTAAACTTACCACAACATTATATCTATTTTTTTTACCCATGAATCGTTTTCCTCATACAATTATTGAATATATTCTCTGAAATAATCATAAGTTTCTTTTCTCTTTTCTTCTAATATAGTATCTATTGATTTCCAGTCGATTTTCTTTTCAGGATTCATCACAATTCCATTTTTCATCGACAAGCAACTAAGTCCAGTCAAATCTAATAAATCAAGGATTCTCGCATTATTTTTAATATTCGTCTCTACAAAAAAGTTTTTATGAAAGATAATCGAAAAAACTGAAGCATGGAACGAATCCGTAACAACGCATTCAGCATTTTTTATCAGTCCAAGAAACTCTTCCGGTTTTGTGGATTGCAAACGCTGTATTTCCTTGTCGTGGATACTTCCATATATTGATAAGAAGCACAATTCACATTCCAATTCACTTGCTTTTTTCTTTGCAAACTCAAGTGTTTTCATTTCATTCTCAATACTCTGTACACAAAAATACAGAACATATGGTTTTACCCTACTTTTCTTCGCCAATTTTGACCACTTTTCTTCATCAAGCAACATCACTGGATCAGCATTAACTTGACAACGTAATCCGTGTCTTGTACACCAATCATATGAACTCTTCTCTCTAAAAGATAAGGCATCAAATGATTTCAAAAGATTCAATAATTCTGATTGATACGACTCATCACTCGGAATTGTTCCGGTGGATGCAGCATACGAAATAACACTGCAAGAATTGTTATTCCGGCTATGCTTTTCTCCTTGCAAAAAATATCCCATATCATGATTAGTCATGACCAAATTAAAGATCTGATCTGAACCTGCCACAATACAATCAAATTCATTCTTAGCAGTTTCTATATTTTCAGAATTAAAGGTCTCTGATATCACCAGTCTCTTATTTACGAATTCCTTAAAGTTTCTTTTTGTCTGATATACTCTAGGACCTCTTAAAAGAATTTTCGCTATTATTTTTATAGGATTTCCAGATAATATAAGTTTCCTATAAGAATATGCACTCTCAATAGGAACTGAGCGATAATCAATAATTTTTACATCACAATTTTTGAAGTTGTCTGAAATAAACTCTTGTAATGCATAAGCCTGAAGTACGGCTCCATAGTTTTCCGCCCGATGAAATGTAATTATCCCAATGTTCATACTCAGATCACCTCTCTAATCTCAGAAACCTTATAGGACAACATTGCGCAACATGCAAGTACATAAATATAGTATGTATAATCATATAAGCAGTTTCCGGTAAAGCTATATACTAAATAGTAAATTTGAAATGCAAACGAAAACAAAAGTGTTCTATATCTTACACCATCTGTCTCATCCTGACGCAATAGTCTAATTGTTTCAACCAAGAAATATATAACTACTATCAAATAGGCTACAAATCCAATTATGCCAGTTTCACACAGTAATTGCATATATACATTGTGTGCATCCAAATACATACCTTGAACACCCGCGGAAAGATTATATATCGTCGTCTGATATAGGTTTCTAAAACCGTACCACCCTATTCCCAAGAGCGGATGCTCAAGAAATTTTGTGAAACATAAGGCCCAATACACAGATCTACCAGTAGATACCTCTTCAAAATTAGACACATCTACATCAGTAAATCTCGAAAACAATTCCTGTAATTCTGGAATCATAGGGCTAAGAAAATATAATGCGCTGAACGCCAAAATGGCTATTATTATTATCCTTGTGATTCTCGAAAGTTTTCTGCTACGATTCTTATATATATAAGAAACACAACAAGCAAGCATTCCAAAAACCAAGGGGCCTCTCTTAGCAGTCAAAAAGAGGGCAATCAATGATAAAATCGAGTATATTAAAAATTTCTTTTTTTCTTCCCTAAACGCACTAGACAAATAACTTATATAAGTACATATTAGGCTACACGTACAAAATATTCCATTTGCAGAATAGTGCATTGTAAATCCAGCTCGATAATTATATAATCCATTCTCAGTTCCAGCAGCATAGGTACCTAAATATCCCTTCCATATGGGAACCATAATGTCTGATATAGGCGGAACTACGAAAAAGACAAGAGTACATATCACGTGAAAAAAAGAAAATGCAAATAATATTTTGCCAAAATACCTTGTCCACTCCTGCTTTTGCGGTAGAGTTATAAACAGAGAAGACGCAAACAGAAAAGACCCCATAATTGAAAGCGTGGATAATCCTGTCAAAGAAATTGCATTATGAAATATATAAATAGAAAGCAGGATCAGCAGAGATAAAAATGGTGCAATGCTGATATGAGGACGTACTAGTTTCCTATTGATTAATCGCATAACTAATGCCAAAGATGCACCAATCCAAATCATAAATTCTGTATAGTTCATAAAGGTGGCAATTATCTGTGAAAAGAACACATATAATAGCACCAAAAGTACGCAAACATTGTCAGGCCGAAATTTTGTTATGCCTTGAATTCGCATTACATTGCGCTCCTTTCTATTGTTTTACTGATTTCATCATCAAAAGTAAAATATAAATCTGGCACATTTTATTTTTTAGCAGCCAAATTTTCAGTTTATTTTGTATTCTGAAAGGTGATAGGTTTATCTTATCCAGTGCCTCTCTAAAATATTGGTGCCCCAACATATTAGACAAAAGTTTCACATTATTGCCAAAACTTCTATCCTGTAATCCTCTAAAGACGCCCAAATCAATGCAAAACATTAATTTATAAATTGTTCTTTGATAAATTGCCTGTACTATTCTTTCTTCTTGAAGTAATTCAGTCGGAACTAAATCGTCAAGTTTTTTCATCATTTCAATGACTTGTTCGCAAATAACCTCATTCTTCTTATGAGTAACACTTTCATTGTGAATATAGTAATGATAAAATCTACTTGGTATACAAATCATTTTCTTTATCTTCAAGAGCATTTCCAAGGCAAATAAAGTATCTTCTCCAAATTTAACGTTTCTATCAAATCTTGTTTTCCCCAACAAATCTGTGCGATATATTTTGCACCCATTCCATCCAAATAAATCTGTGTCCTGTCTTAAATGCTCATCACAATGCCCACATGTGTTTGAAACAATTTCTACTAAATCTTTATCTGTTAGTTCTTTAATATTTTCATATAAAGGATTCAATGTCCACTCTGTATCTTCAGTATTAAAGTATCTCCCAAACAATATGACATCGTAATTGTCCATGAGATATGGATTTATTCCCTTCAAAAAATCTTTTTCCATCCAATCATCTGCATCAACAAACGTAAAATACCGCCCAGAAATTATATTTAATGCCGCATTTCTAGCAGCTGATACTCCTGCATTGTCCTGATTTATGACTTTAATGAAGGAATTCATGCAACTATATTTTTCTAGAATTCTCTTTGTATTGTCTGAAGACCCATCATTAACGACAATTACCTCATAATCTCCCTCTTGCTCAACTAAACTATCTAAGCATCTTTCTATAAATTTTTCTGCATTAAATGCCGGAATAATTATCGTTAATTGATGTTTGTACATGTTTATTAGTTCCCCCTTCATTAATCTATCTTATTAATCACACCAATTAGTTGATGCGCAGCTTTTTCCCAACTATATTCTTCTAAAATAGGCTTCGCTGATTCAATTTTTTCATTCATTAATGAATCTAAATCGCAATCGCTATTATGTGGGTCTATATAATACGCTGCGTTCTTATATATTTCTGGAAGACAACTCGCATTAGATACTATTACTTTTGCACCAACGCTCATTGCTTCTAATGGTGGCAATCCAAAGCCCTCGTATAAAGACGGTTGAATCAAAGCTTTACAATGTATCATTAATGACTTTATTTCCTCATTAGTAATATACCCCGTAAAAATAACATTTTCAGGTACTACCATCTTAAGTTCATTTTCATTGTTCGAAAATACGCTCGTTCCAGTTATAACAAATTTATATTTTGGATTATTTTTTGCTGCTGACAATACCCACTGAAAGTTCTTATGCTTGTATTTAGAACCAAGTGAAAAGAAAAACTCACATCCGTCATTTAATTCCAACTTATTTAAGATTGAGTCATCTTCCACTGTGGTCTTCATATGTTCCCAACCACAAGTCACTATATCTATTCTATTATCAGGAACATGGTAATATTTTTGAACCTCTCTCTTCGAATCATGAGTCAATGTAACAATTCTGCATTTTTTATTCCTCGTAATGATTTTTCTCTTAGCAATTACCATTTGTCGAAACAAACTGTGATCTGTAAAATTTTCTGGAAATGCTTCTTGAATGCAATCATGTATTGCATAAATGCTGCACCCGAAAACAGGTAATGCAGCTGTCAAATCTATGCCAATTCCTCTTGTAGTCTTGACATAGATTGGAAAAATCACTTGTTGCCATAAATGCTTTTCTTTTTTATTTCGTATATATCCTTTTTTTACTACTCTGATTCTACTAAAATTTGGAGACCAAGTACCGTTACCTGGAACAAGTAATTCAACTTCAAAATCAATTTTTCCTTCTTGAATCCATCTGTCTAACACTAATAATATCTGGTATGCATATCTTTGTACACCTACCATCTTTTCCAGCACCCAATCACCTGCAAAAACACACTTTTTCATTTTACTATTCTCCAATCAATACAAAAAGTCGGTTCCAGGATGATAATCAAAGTCTGGTTTTCTTTGACCTATAACTCTTGCAGGACATCCACCAACAACCTCATAATCTCCAACATTTTTTGTAACAACGGCACCAGCCGCAACTACAGCACCTCTTCCAATTTCAACTCCCTGTGTAATTATTGCGCCAGTACATATCCAAGCATAATCATTTATAATAATGGGTTTAAAAACTGCTTCAAAGTGAGGCGAATTGAAATCATGACTTCCAGTAATCAGTTTTACGTAACTTGCAACACTTACATTATTACCAATCTTAATTCCACCTCTAGCATCTAATAATGTAAACCAACCAACATTGGAATTATCACCAATTAAAAGTCCTTTTGGAAATAGAATTTCGACTCTTCTAAAAAAATAGCTATTTCCAATCCTTGCTCCTAGAAGTTGTGCATACCATTTTCTAATATGGCGGCTTGGAATTTTGTTAATTACGACATTACCAAATAGCATAACAGGGTAATAAAAATACTTTTTCCAGTGTGAAATAGAATTATGATCAAATAGTTCCATTTATTTATCCTTTCATTTATCATGTCCTTTTGAAAATTTCATTCAACTTCGCGGCTTCGTTTTTCCAAGAAAAACTTTTAACTTGCTGTAATCCTCGACTTATCAGCTTCTGTTTTTCGTTTTCACTCATTGATAAAGCAATTTTAACTTTTTGATTCAACGAATCAAAACTATTGTTTTCAAAATATATTGCGGAATTTCCTAATACTTCTGGCATGGAAGCCGCATCGGACGAAATCACAGGTGTCCCACATGCCATAGATTCAAGCGGTGGAATACCAAAACCTTCATATTTTGTTGGAAATACAAACCAGCTGGCACCAGCGTATATTGTTGGCAGATCTTCATCATCTACAAATCCAGTAAAATGAATGTGTTGCAAGAATTTCGTATTATATCCTTTTAGAAAATCATCCATTTTCCAACCTTTTCTACCGGCCAACACGACCTCTTCTACTACACCATCGTCATATAACGAAGCAAAGACATCTAGCATAAGACGTAGGTTTTTTCTTGGTTCCATTGTTGATAAACACAGTACATATTTTTCTGGTAAGGAGTACTTTTCTTGCACCTTTTTATACTCATTTGCACTCTTTTTTTCCGCGTTAAATGTTTCGGATATTCCATTATAAACTACGTTCACATTTTCTGGCTTTGCATGAAGAATCGTACAAATTCTTTTCTTTGAAAATTCAGACACTGTGATAATTTTTTTATTATTTAAAGAGGCCTTCCAGTACATCAGTTTAAAGTACCAAATCATATGCTTCTTATTAGTACTGGGACAATCCCAGCATCCCAAGTCATGGATGGTATTATACGTGTTTTTATTAAAAAAGAAAAACGGTGCTGGAAAGGCCGGAAAAAAATACTTATCCGCTCTGATTGCTGACAATTTAGCAGGAAGAATAACTTGATTAAATACAAGCTTATTACCACCTTTTATCACAATTTTCTCTACATTTTCCTGTTCTTCACAGAAGTCCTTATGGATAGAATTCTTAAACAACAAAACCCATTGGTTTGCACTATTCTTAATCAGTTCTTTCGTGATAGATAAGGCAAATCTTTCTATTCCAGAAAAGTTATCTGCTAACGCTGTTAAATCAATTAATATTTTCATATCTCACCACATTATTTATACTTCCTAATGATTGGAACGATTTTCACTGCATCATTCCAATATCGTTTTGCTAATCTTTTGGGATCCTGTGTAATTCTATAAAGCCATTCCAATCCATGCTCAGCCATCCACTTTGGTGCTCGTTTCACATTCCCGGCTTCAAAATCTATGGTAGCCCCAATAGAAATACTCAATGGAACCCTGTTTTCTTTCAAATTTCTATAAATATATTTTTCTCCTTTTGGTGACCCCAGAGAAACCGCTAAAATATCTGGTTTAGCTTTGTGAATCATTTCTGTGATGAATCTTAATTCATTCTCGTTTTTTTCAAATCCAAACGGGGGAGAATATGTTCCTACAACTTTTAATCCCTTGTATTTTTGACACAAGTTTTCAGCAGCTTTTGCAGCAATCCCTTCCCCAGCACCAAGAATGAAGATACTATACCCTTTGTCTGCACACATTTTACACATTTGTGGAAAAAAATCAGATCCCGATATTTTTTCCTTTATTGGTGTTCCCAGAAGCTTTGAAATCCATATCAATGGTTTTCCATCAGCTAAAATCAAATCTGCATTAGAATATATTTCTGCGAATTCCGAATCTTTTTCCAGCGTGACGATGTGATCCAAATTAGGTGTGACCACATAAGCAGTCTCAGATTTACAGATTAATTTTTCTGTTGCATCTACTGCCTCCTGCATGGTCAGATTGTCAATATAAGTATTCAATAATTTAATTCTGGCCATTAATTTTCTCCACCATTTCTATAACATTCATACATTTCTCTTAAAGCGTCATACACATTATACTGAGGTTCCCACCCCAATTCTTTTCCTATCAAACTACGGTCACAGCAAATTACCGGCTGATCTGTTGGTCTGATTCTGTTTTGATCCACTTCAATTTCAATATTCTGATTACTTAATCCAATAATGTATGTTAGCATGTCTTCAAGACTGTACGCATTACCTGAACCTACATTGTAAATCTGATTACAGTTATCACTTTCTACAATCATACGATAAGCTCGTACAACATCTTTAACATGGCTAAAGTCTCGTTTAACTTTCAAATTACCAACTTGAATTTTTCCATCTTTTCCACTTTTGTCAATTTCCGCTACCTGTTTACAAAAACTAGGCAAAACGAAGGTGTCTCTCTGCCCTATGCCTGTATGGTTGAACGGTCGAACACAATAAATTTTTAAGCCATACTGTTCTCTGTATAGTTTTGCAAATTGTTCCTGCGTAACCTTTGATATACCATATGGATTATTTGCATTAAGCTGTGTATTTTCATCCAAAGGATTCTCCGAAATCACATACTCTTCGCTTGACCCAACAAACAGAATCCTTGGTTTCTGTTCACTTTTTCTTGCTGCTTCCATAATGTTCAACGCACCGATAACATTTATTGCCATAGTTGTCTGTGGCATATTCCAGGAAGCACCAACACTGCTGATTGCTGCAAGATTTACAATGATGTCCGGCTGGATTTGGCCAATCAACTTTTCAACCTCATCAGCTTGCATTAAATCAGTCTTATAGAAATCGACTTCTGAAGGAAGTGCTGACCCCTCTCCTTTGTCGGTTCCACTCACTTTGTACCCATTATTTAAAAATTCTTTACAAAGGTAACTTCCAACAAAGCCACCTGCTCCAAAAATCAATACTCTACTCATATGTATTTTTCCACCTCTATAATAAAATGGACAGGCAGACATCTATGCTAATCGACCGCCCGCCTGTCCCTCTTAATTACTGAATTCCAGCTTCTTTCTTAGCCAACTGCAGGTCATGCTCTGCCATAATTGCACAAAGCTGCTCATAGCTAGTCTTCTGCGGATTCCAACCCAACTTGGTCTTTGCCTTGGTCGGATCTCCCCACAGGTTCACAACATCGGTCGGGCGATACCACTTCGGGTTTACGCAAACCAGCATCTTGCCGGTCTTTTTATCATAGCCCTTTTCCTCCATGCCTTCGCCCTTCCACTCAAGCTCGATGCCATCATTGGCAAATGCAAGGGTGGTGAACTCGCGGACGGTATGCTGCACACCAGTTGCAATCACATAATCATCCGGCTCATCCTGCTGGAGGATCAGCCACATGCATTCTACATAGTCTTTTGCATAACCCCAGTCACGCAGAGAATCCAGATTACCCAGTTCCAAATGATCCTGCAGCCCACAGGCAATACGGCCGGCCGCCAGCGTGATTTTACGTGTAACAAAATTATCACCGCGGCGCTCGGACTCATGGTTAAACAAAATACCATTGCAGCAGTACATGCCATAAGCTTCACGGTACTCCTTCATCATCCAGAAACCGTACTGCTTAGCAACTGCGTAAGGGCTATATGGATGGAACGGAGTGTTTTCGTTCTGAGGAACTTCTTCAACTTTACCATACAGTTCAGAAGTAGAAGCCTGATAAATCCGGCAGGTCTTTTCCAGTCCGGCAGTATGAACGGCTTCCAGAATACGCAGAACGCCTAACGCATCTACGTCACCTGTGTACTCTGCGGCATCAAAAGACACCTGTACATGAGACTGTGCAGCCAGATTGTAGATTTCATCCGGCTTTACCTGTAGTACAATACGGATAATACTGGAAGAGTCCGAAAGATCACCCTCATGAATTGTGATTTTATCCATGATATGATCAATACGAGCAGTTGTAGAAACAGAGGCACGGCGAATGATACCATGAACCTCATATCCTTTTTCAAGCAGAAACTCTGCTAAGTAAGATCCGTCCTGTCCTGTAATACCAGTAATTAAAGCCTTTTTCATTTTATTAACTCCTTTTCTTTCATTAAAAATATATACCTCTGCACTTAGCAGCGTATTTTAAGTAACTCTGCATCACCAACAACAAGACATCTGCCCAGCCCAGCCGGCAGAAACATTGTTTCTCCCTTGCTGAACCGCATTGGTTTCTGCTCTGCATCCATTGTCTGCACTTCACCATATCCGCTCAGGCACATCAATACCTGAAAAGAAGTGTCCATCACAGAAAAGGCAAAACCCTTTGTAACTTGGATTCGTTCCGTTTCAAAATATTTGCAACGGCAAAGTAGCTCACGAGAGCAGCCAGAATAGTACTTCACCATTCGTGGTTTCTGATTCACATCTTGTGCAACTTTCATGTTCATGACTTGCACAGCCTTATCAAAATGCAACTCACGCTTTTTACCGTTCTTATCCACACGGTCATAGTCATAGACGCGGTAGGTCACGTTCGAGCTTTCTTGAATTTCAGCAACCAGGATACCCTTCCCGATGCCATGTACCGTTCCTGCCGGAACAAAATATGTATCGCCTTTGTGAACTGGAACCTTTTGCAGATGCTTGTCCAGTGTTCCGGTCTCAACCGCTTTTCGGAGGATTTTCTCCGTTACCTCATGCTGAAAGCCGTATATAAGACTTGCACCCTCATCAGCATCAATGACATACCACATCTCAGTCTTGCCGTTATCACTTTCGTGTTCTCTTGCGTATTCATCATTAGGATGAACTTGAACAGACAAGTCTTTCTTGGCATCGATGAACTTAACCAAAACTGGAAGCTCACCGTTTTCTACTTTTGTACCAAGGTATTTCGGATGACCTTTCAGCACTTCAGCCAGTGTTTTTCCTTTATATGTACCATTTGCCACATAACTTGGTCCGTCCGGATGAACCGAGCACTCCCAAGTTTCCGCTAATGGTGTTAAATCAATCTTTTTACCATATTCTTCCCGAAGTCGAGTACCACCCCACAAATAATCTTTACCCGTCGGAATCAATTTCATGATTTCCATTACTCTGTCTCCCACTGTTTCTTATTCCATTGGAAATTTAATCTTATCTGCGACACTAATTTCCTCTCCAAGCTGAACTTCAATCATATCCAGTGCAGTGATAGCCTCAACAGTATGCTTACAACCTGCCGCAATAGTAATTACATCACCCGTGCGCAACACCTGTTCCATGCCATCTACAATTGCCTTGCCTTTACCTGAAACGATCGTCCAAACTTCCTCGCGGTAATTATGCATATGGTAGGTCATATGCTCACCAGCTCTCATGGAAATCTTGACTGTCATAGAGCCCGGTTGAACATCAATGACGGTATAAGTACCCCAAGATTTCTCAGCATACATTGCTTCTGTCTCGATTTTCTCCACGTAGGGCTTCATATAACCGCTACGTTCTTTATCAGCAATCAAGATTCCATCACCACTGGCGGCAACAATCATATCCTTACTCCCCATGCAGAGGATGGGAATATTCAGCTCGTTCACCACATTGGTGTTCTCGCAGGTTTCATCCAAAATGGCCTTGCCTTTAGTTTTATCTGCCATGACTTCAGCCATCATGTTCCATGTGCCGACATCCTTCCAGTCACCGCTGTAACGCAGGACTTGAATGCTGGACTCTTTCTCGACCACAGCATAGTCAAAGCTAATTTTAGTCAGGGTATCATATTTATTGAACAGATCACGGTAATCTTCAAAATCGATCATGCTGTGTGCTTTGTCCAGCAGATAGCCCAGCTTGAACGCAAAGATGCCTGCATTCCACAGCGCACTTTGAGTCAAATACTTTTTAGCCGTTTCCACATCCGGCTTTTCCTTGAATTCCTTAACTTTGCTGACATTTTCGCCGCTTTCAGGGATAATGTAACCATACTTTTCACTGGGATAGGTCGGCTCAATGCCCATCAGAGTCAAGTTTGCTCCACCCTGCTCTGCCAGTTCTTGCAGGTTTTTGACAGCTTCGTAATAGGTATTGTCTACATAAGGGTCAACCGGGCAGACAACAACAGCCTCATCCTCTACAACGCCCAGTTCATCATGGAGATAAGCTGCGGCCAGTGCAATGGCCGGGAACGTATCACGGCGGCAAGGCTCTACACAAATAGAAGCCTTCTCGCCCAGCTGGTTTTTGATGGCGCTTGCCTGTGATTTACTCGTTGCAATGGTGATCTTTGCGTCAGCATCTACCATGGTGATCTGGCGATACACGCGCTGCACCATAGACTCGTACTCATCATTATTCTTGAACAGCTTGATAAACTGCTTGCTGCGCACATCATTAGACAGAGGCCAAAGACGCTTACCAGAACCACCCGAAAGTAAAATAATATTCATTATGTTTTTCTCCTCGTATAACCTTCTATATTTTCTTTACTTCAAGTACTCTTCAGCACTCTTGCAAATCTCTGTTTCCACCTTTTCGGCAGCTTCCTTATTTTCTGCACTGACAGAGATATAGGTCTTGAGCTTCGGCTCGGTACCGGAAGGACGCACCACGATGGAACAGTTATCTTCCAACAAGAACTTGAGCACATCGGACTTGGGCAGTCCATCCAGACCCGGAGCGTAGTCCAGCAGCTTGACGACCTTCTTGCCGCCAAATTCCTTGATATCCCCCCGGAACACCTGCATGATACTCTGCATCTTGGCAAAACCGGCGCTGCCGTCGAACTCATAGCTGTGCAGAGTGTTCAGGCAGTAGCCATAGGTCTTGTACAGTTCGTCCAGCTTGTCCAGCAGGCTGATGCCCTTGGTCGCATAGTAGCTGAACATCTCACAGATCATGTAGGCGCCGTCTACACCGTCCTTATCGCGGACGTAGGGGCCGGCCAGATAGCCATAGCTCTCTTCAAAGCCGAAGATGAAGCGGTCGACCTCACCGGCAGCTTCGAGGTTTGCGATCTGGTCACCGATCCACTTGAAGCCGGTCAGCACATTGCGCATCTCCACGCCGTAGTGCTTTGCCACAGCGTCTGCCAGCGGGGTGGACACGATGGACTTGACGGCGACCGGGTTTTTGGGCATGGTGCCCTTCTCGATGCGGCCTGCGCAGATGTAATCCAGCAGCAGAGCGCCCATCTCGTTGCCGGATACCAGCTCATAGCTGCCATCCGGGCACTTCATGGCAATGCCCACGCGGTCGGCATCGGGGTCGGTGGCCAGCATCAGATCGGCACCAGTCTTGGTTGCCAGCTCCAGACCCAGCTTCAGAGCCTCGAAAATTTCGGGGTTCGGGTAGGAGCAGGTGGTAAAGTAACCGTTGGGGTACTCCTGCTCGGGCACGATGGTGATATCGGTGATGCCCATATCGTTCAGCACATGAGTGACAGGCACCAGACCGGAACCATTCAGCGGGCTGTACACCAGCTTCAGGCCGGCAGTCTTGCACAGGCCCGGGCGCACCTGACGGGCCTCGATGGCATCATACAGTGCCTTCTTGCAGTCGTCGCCCACAAAGCGGATCAGGCCCTGCTCCACGCCCTCGGCAAAGGAGATGTACTTTGCACCGGTCAGCACATCCGTCTTCTGGATCTCATCGTACACGATGGCAGCAGCATCATCGGTCATCTGGCAGCCATCCGGGCCGTAGGCCTTGTAGCCGTTGTACTTGGCCGGGTTGTGAGAAGCCGTGACCATGATACCAGCATTGCACTGGTAGTAACGGGTAGCAAAGCTCAGTGCAGGCACAGGCATCAGAGCATCGTAAATGCGCACCTTGATACCGTTTGCCGCCAGAACGCCTGCGGCGGTCTTGGCAAAGATATCGCTCTTCAGGCGGCTGTCGTAGCTGATCGCCACAGTCTGGCTGCCGCCCTGAGTCTTGACCCAGTTTGCCAGACCCTGCGTGGCCTGACGCACAACATAGATATTCATACGGTTGGTGCCAGCGCCCAGAACGCCGCGCAGACCAGCGGTGCCAAACTTCAAAGCCACAGCAAAGCGGTCCTTGATCTCGTCATCATTTCCCTCGATCTTGGCCAGCTCCGGCTTCAGATCAGCGTCTTCCAGCTCTGCAGCCATCCAGCGCTTATATTCATCCAAATACATCTTGCACACCTTACCTTTTGTAAATTTTTCCGCAAAAAAGAACAGGTTTGGTTAAACCTACTTATAATATAAACTCTCCGCATCCATGTGTCAATTGCGTAATCTGCAACAAGATTTGCAGTTCAAAACCGGCATATGGCACAAAATTCCAAGTTTTTCCCGGTAAAGTCGGGAACCATCCCGGCCTCGCCTGCATTTTCCAGCAGTTCATAACTCTGGCCTGCATCGTCCAGAACGTCCAGCCACTGCTCCAAACCGACGCTGTTTTCACACAGGTAGCGCAGCAGCTGCATTGCCCGGGCAAAACTGTCCTGCAGCAGCACCGCGCTGCGGCGCACCCGGCCATCCTGCTCCTGCCGCAGCTCCATTACAACGCCCTGCGCAGCGGCGGCACCGCAATATACAAGGGTGTGGGCATGCTGCAGCCCTTCCAGTTCTGAATATGTACGGATATAGCGGCAGTATTCTTTGCTCATCATGGAAAACTCTCTCCTCTCTATCGCATTGACATCTTTCCTGCCCTTTACTATAATGAATTCAGAAGCATTTTTGTGTCGAAGTATGACATAATCATCCAATATTTTCCACTTTTGCCAATTCTTTTCCGTCATATCATCCGCTGGGATAAGGGAGAACAACATGTATTCTGTTACCAGAAGCTTTGGTCTGAACGGCCTGAGCGGCTTTGCCGTGGCAGTGGAGGCCGACATTTCCGGCGGTCTGCCCGCCTTTTCCATCGTGGGCCTGCCGGATTCCGCTGTGCGTGAAAGCGCCGACCGTGTGCGCGCCGCCATCAAAAATCTGGGCTTCAAGTTCCCGGACCGGCGCATTACCATCAATCTTGCCCCGGCGGATGTGCGCAAGACCGGCCCGGTGTACGCCCTGCCGCTTCTGCTGGCAGTGCTCACTGCCAGCGGCCAGCTGGAGGATGTGCCTGCCGACGCGGCATTTCTGGGCGAACTGGCACTGGACGGCACCCTGCGGCCGGTTTCTGGCGTGCTGCCCATGGCGCTGGCTGCAGCAGAAAATGGCACCCACGCCCTGTATGTACCTGCCGAGAATGCCGCCGAAGCAGCCGAGGCCTGTGCCGACAGCATGGCCGTCTACCCCGCCCACACGGCACGCGAAGTTGTAGATGCCCTGCGCGGCATCTCCCCGCTTGCCCCGGCGGCTGTTGTTCCCTTTGACCCTGCAGACGCATGGGCACAGGTGCCGGATTTTGCGGACGTGATGGGCCAGTCGCTGGCGCGGCGTGCTATGGTCATTGCTGCCGCAGGCGGACACAATGTTTTGCTCATTGGCGCACCCGGCACCGGAAAATCCATGCTGGCAAAGCGTCTGCCCGGCATCCTGCCGCCGCTCACCCGCGAGGAAGCCGTGGAGACCACTAAAATTTATTCCATTGCAGGGCAACTGCCGCAGGGCCGGGGCCTGATCTCTGCACGGCCTTTCCGCAGCCCGCACCACTCGGCCAGTGCCGCAGCTCTGGCTGGCGGCGGCGCACAGTTCCGGCCCGGCGAGTGCAGCCTTGCCAACTGCGGTGTGCTGTTTTTAGACGAATTGCCGGAGTTCTCCCGCGAGAGTCTGGAAGTGCTGCGCCAGCCGCTGGAGGACGGCCAGATCACCGTGAGCCGAGCGGCAGGCAGTGCCACCTATCCCAGCCGCTTCCAGCTGGTAGCCGCCATGAACCCCTGTAAGTGCGGCTACTACGGCCACCCCACCCGTCCCTGCACCTGTTCCCCCAGTGCGGTGCGGCAGTACCGCAGCCGGGTGTCCGGCCCGCTTTTGGACCGCATCGACCTGTGCGTGGAGATGGACCCCATCGCCTTTGACGAGCTGCACGCCGTCGTCCCTTCCGAGAGCAGCGCCGATCTGCGCAAACAGGTGCTTGCCGCCCGGGCCATTCAGGCAAAGCGCTATGCCGCCCCAGGTTTTGAGGGTGTGCTCTGCAACGCCCAGCTCACCGCCGGGCAGGTGCGGCGCGTCTGCCGCATGACCCCCGCCGCCGAGCGGCTGCTGCGCGCCTCCTACGACGCTTTGGGCCTTTCCGCCCGCGCCCATGACCGCATCCTGCGGGTGGCCCGCACGGTGGCCGATCTGGCAGGCAAACAGCTGCTGGATGAGGACTGTGTGCTGGAAGCCCTGCAGTACCGGGCACAGGAAAAAGTGGAAGTATAAAAGTTTCTCCGTCTTTGCTTCGCAGATCCGCCTTCCACGAAAAGAGAAGGGTTTGTGCAGCTTACCGTTACGCGCAAAAAAGCCATCTGTATCTTTCCAAATGCTCAATACGAGCAGAAGATCACAGATGGCTTTTTATAATTGCTTTTTAGAATCTGCGCCATGTATCCGGCAGGAACAGCACCAGCATCGGGAAGATCTCCAGACGGCCGGCCAGCATGTCGAAGATCATCACCAGCTTTGCGGGGTTCGTAAAGCTGCCAAAGTTCATCATGGGGCCTACCTGCGCAAGGCCCGGGCCGATGTTGTTCAAAGTAGCTGCAATGGCTGTGAAGTTCGTCACCATATCAAAGCCATCCAGACTGATGAGCAGGAAGGATACCACGAAGATGAAGAAATACGCGCCCATAAACACATTGGTGGTGCGGATGGTCTCGTGGTTGAGCAGCTTGCCGTCCATGCGGACGGGGGCCACCACCTGCGGGTGCAGCGCCTGCTTGAGCTCCTTGCCCAAGGTCTTGCCCAGAATGAGGAGGCGGCTCACCTTGATGCCGCCGCCGGTGCTGCCTGCGCAGGCACCAATGAACATGAGCACCACCAGAATTTCTTTGGAGAGGGTGGGCCACAGGTCAAAGTCACAGCTGGAAAAGCCAGTGGTCGTGATGATGGAGCCCACCTGAAAGGCTGCCTGACGCACCGCTTCGCCAAAGCTGTTATAAAGGCTGTAGATATTGGCCGTGATAATGCCAATTGCCACCAGAATAATGGCGAAGTAGCCGCGCACTTCCTCGCTGATGGCGCGGTTGAATTTGCGCAGCAGCAGCAGGAAGTAGGCATTGAAGTTGACACCAAACAGGATCATGAAGATGGTCACGACCCACTGGATGTAGGGAGAAAAGCTGGTAAAGCTGTCGTTCTTGAAGCCGAAGCCGCCGGTGCCCGCCGTACCGAAGGCCGTGAGCATGGACTCAAACGGCGGCATGCCGCCCAGCAGCAGGAATACCACCTCCAGCACGGTGAGTGCAAAGTAGATGCCGTACAGGATCTTTGCGGTAGACTGCACCTTGGGCACCAGCTTATCCACCTGAGGGCCGGGGCTTTCTGCCTTCATCAGGTTGACGTGGGAGCCGCCGGTCAGGGGCAGCAGCGAGAGCAGGAACACCAGAACGCCCATGCCGCCGATCCAGTGGGTGAAGCTGCGCCAGAACAGGATGCCCTTGGGCAGATCCTCTACCCCGGGCAGGATGCTGGCACCGGTGGTGGTAAAGCCGGACACCGTCTCAAACAGGGCGTCCACCGGGTTCGGGATGCAGCCCGCCACCACAAACGGAACGGCGCCCACGATGGAAATGACGATCCAGCTCAGCGAGGTAGCAGCAAAGCCCTCCCGCATATAGAAGATCTGGCTCTTGGGCTTGATGCGGTGGAGCAGAGCGCCCGCCACCGCAGAAAGCGCTGCCGTGAGCAGGAACACGCCCAGCACCATCCATTCACCGTAGATCAGGCTGGCCATGGCGGGCAGCAGAAGCAGCGCGGCTTCGCAATAGAGGATGTAGCTCAGCAGCCGCAGAACGATCGCATAATTCATGCCGCGCCTCCGTTAATCTTCCACGATGTCCCGCAGGTCATGCAGGCCGTGCTCCAGCGTGACCACGATGACATTGTCGCCCACCTGGATCTCATCGCCGCCGCGCGGGATCTTGATCTCGTTGCCGCGGGTGATGCAGCAGAGCAGCAGGTTCTTTTTCAGGTGGAGCTGGCTCAGGGGCACACCGGTGGCGCGGCTCTTCTCATGGACCGTGAATTCCAGCGCCTCCACGCGGTCGTCCAGAATGCGGTACAGCGTCTTGATGTTGCTGCCTGCCTCGTTCTGCAAAGCGCGCACATACTGCACGATGTAATCGCAGGTCATGTACTTGGGGTAGACGATGCTGCCCAGATCAAGCCCGGCCAGGATATCGTCAAATTCCAGGCGGTTGATCTTGGTGACCAGCTTGCCGTTGGAATGCTTCTTGGCAAACAGGGTCAGCAGAACATTTTCCTCGTCGATGTTGGTCAGGGCCACAAAGGCCTCGGTGGAGGTCAGGCCCTCGGAGAGCAGGAACTCGCGGTTGGAGCCGTCCTCACACAGGATCTGTGCTTCGGGCAGGGCCTGGGCCAGCACATCGCAGCGGGCGGGGTCCCGCTCCACGATCCGCACCCGGACATGGTTTTCCAGCAGCTCCTGGCTCAGGTAGAAGGCAATGGCACCGCCGCCCACGATGAGGGCATTGCGCACCGGGCGCACGGCCAGATGGATACGCTGGAAGAACTCGTGGGCCTTTTCCTGCGTTGCAAGGAAGGTGACCTGATCGCCGGTCTGGAGCACAAAATTACCGTTGGGGATGATGACCCCGCCGTCGCGCTCCACGGCACAGACCAGGATATCGCTCTTGAGCCGGGTGGGGATCTCCCGGATGGCCACGCCGTCCAGTGCCTGTGCCTCGGTCAGGGTGAACTTGATCAGCCGCACCCGGCCTTCCGCAAAGGTATCGATCTTGCTGGCACCGGGGAAGCGCAGCAGGTGGGAGATCTCCCGCGCCGCCGCCATCTCCGGGTTGATGATGGCCGAAATGCCGATCTGCTTTTTGATGAAGTCCAGCTCATGGCTGTAGGAGGGGTTGCGCACACGGGCAATGGCGTGGCAGTGGCCCGCCTTTTTGGCAAACATGCAGCAGAGCAGGTTCAGCTCGTCGGAGCCGGTGACCGCAATGAACACGTCTGCCTCCTCGATCCCTGCCTCGGACAGCGTTGTGATGGAGGAGCCGTTGCCGGTAATGCCCATCACGTCATAGGATTCGCTGATATGCTCCACACGGGCCTTGTTGGTATCGATGATCGTGACATTGTGGCCTTCCTCGCTGAGCTGTCGCGCCAGCGCTGTGCCGACTTTGCCGCAGCCCACCAGAATGATCTTCATAGAAAATGTCCTTTCCGTCCCTCCCTCCTTGCGGGAAGGATGCTTTCTCAGTAGCGCTCCACGCCGTCCTTGGTGACCAGGGCGTAGACCAGCGGGGCCTCCTCGGGCTTTTCCGCACCATAGACCAGACCGCTGCGGTACTCCGCAGCAGCGGCTTCAAACTTATCTGCCGCACCGTAGAAGGTGGCCAGGCTTTCGC
>ENA-OPBG01001095-OPBG01001095.1-human-gut-metagenome-genome-assembly--contig:-NODE-1095-length-20106-cov-4.400080_pt1 | contig 20106 bp, 15 predicted proteins | sample MGYA00241065_ERZ501446 | MGnify/ENA primary metagenome ERZ501446 (study PRJEB25962, sample SAMEA2042632) | human gut metagenome | biome: human gut; feature: human-associated habitat; material: faeces...
GATAGTCTGCGCACATCCGGTCGAGCAGCGTGGTGAAAAAGTGCAGCTCGTCCGGGCGGTCATCCTCTTCAAACACATTCCATGCCGGAAGTGGAGCATTGTTCGGATCAATACAGTTGTTCTCCATGTCGATCTTAGCGTACAGTGCGGTCGGATGCACGACGATTAGCCCGTACTGATCCGCAACTTGATACCAGCCGCTGTTGCCAGCATAAATTTCGCCGTTGCAGGTGTAGCCGTGCATGGCCAGCACGAGGGGCACACGCTTTTCCGGATGGCGGCGCACGCTTTCCGGCACATAGACATACCACTCGCGCATCCAGCCGTCGATCTCTTCATAATGGTACTCCATGCCGAGGTCGCGCACTGGGTCGCGTGTCACACGCAGGTCGCCGCCCGGGCCGCTCATCCAGCGGCGCTGCCGATAGAGGAAATCCTTCCAAATACGGCGCAGCAACAGATTGGCGTAATCGGCTGAACCGCCGGGAATCGTGCTCATGCAGACGCGGAATGCTTCCTTCTCCTGATTGGGCGCATAGGGAGGCTCAGCCGAACGAATATATGTTACCGTATCCGGCGAAGTCTGTTTGCCATCTTCGGTGATGCCGCAGGAACGCTTCCAGTAGTCCGCGGTGCCGTTGTCTGTGCCGACCGGGCTTTCTGGATCGTTAATCACCCATGCAGGCATCGGGATATCGCTTTTTTTGAGGTTCAGACGATGTGTTTCGTCGATAAAGCCGTCCAGATTGGTGCAGAAATCCGCTGCCGCCGCCTTGCGGTAGTCCTCCGGCACCTCCGAGCCACCCACACTGACCACGCCTGCCCACACGGCGGGATTGTACATCGCCGCCATGTTGGCCATCACGCCGCCCTCGCGGCAGCCGGTCAGGTAAAACTTGGACTCGTGCACGCAGAACTTCAGCCGCTGTGTGCCCGCGAGATAGACCGCGTCGATATATGCCACATCGCCGTCCGGCTTGCCGTAAGGCTCGTCAAGCTGCCATTTGCCGTTTTCCGGCTCGAGGAAGAATACGATCAGCTTTTCCTTGGTTTCCTCGGTGTCCGCAATCATGCGCCACCAGCTGTCCCGCCAGAGATCATCGGCAGTTTTGCCATTCTCCGGCAGGATGAACACGCCTGCCGTCGAAGGACGTGCGCCCTCCGGAATATATACCAGATAGCGGCGTTCTTTTCCGCCAACCGTTACTTTTTCTTCAAATGTACCCTGATAGAGCGGCTTGAGCGGGTCCTTGGGATCTACTTCATATTGATAGTTCTGATACATTGCGATTCTCCTTGTCAGTCTGCCTGCTTGAGCATACCCTTGTTCTCCATGTCACGAATCATGCCGTCATAGTTTTTCTCCAGCTTGTACGCCAGCATCAGCCCGATAATAATCGCCCAGGCGAATACCGTGCCCCAGATGTACAGATTCTCGACCATTGCTACTGCGGACGGGATTTCCTGCGCCAGACCGGTAAAGCCGGACTTGTCCATCAGCTGACCGATAATTGCACCGGTGATGCCGCCGCCGAATTTCTGGCCGACCGTTGCAGCGCTGAAAATGAGAGCCTGTACGCGAACGCCGGTCTTCCAGTGGCCGTAGTTGACAACGTCAGCCATCATGGTAAATACACAGCCGAACAGCGGAGCCTTGCCGATGCCGCGGATTGCAGCAACAGCGGCAACAAACGCCGGATTTGCCGGGACTGCCAGCAGCGTCAGCTGAGCGACCATGGTCAGAATTGCACCGGCGAGAACCAGATTGCGCTTGCCGAACTTCTTGATGAACGGCGCGAGAATCATGATAACGACTACCTGCGGGATGTTTTCCGCCAGATTGAGCACGCTATAATACTCGTTGTTGCCGAGAATATACTGTGCGTAGTAGGTTGCAACCGTGCCGTTGACGGTCTGGTAAACCGCAAGGAACAGGGATGCGAACAGGATCATAAGGAAGTACTTGTTGTGAATGAGTGCGCCAAAACGAACGCTTGCCGGCAGCTTTTCTGCTTCCTGTGCTGCCTGGGTGTTGACGCGTTCCTTGGTGCCGAAGAAGCACCAGAGAAGCAGGCCGATAGCGACTACCGAGTAGATGAGCGTTACCTTGATCCACGCCGCCTGATCGCCGCCCATGCGGTTGATGATGGGCAGGGAGGCCGCAGAAACGATCATGTTGCCAATCGGCGACATCGCCATGCGGAACAGGTTGATGCGGGCAAGATCCTGCTCGTTACTGGTCATCAGCGGAGCCATTGCGCCGTAGGGCAGATTCAGTGCAGTGTAGACAACCGTTGTACACAGGTTATAGGTGATGAAAATGTAGATGGCCTGCACAGCCGCTGTTGCATTTGCGGGCAGACAGAACAGCGCTACGGCGGAAATGCCGTACGGAAGTGCCATCCAGAGCACCCACGCTCGGCCTCGTCCGTGCTTGGAATGCACCTTGTCCATGATGAGGCCGATCGCCACATCGGAAATACCGTCAAAAATACGCGAAATGAGCATTATCATACCGACCATAGCCGCCGATACGCTCATGACGTTGGTGTAGAAGTACGTGATCAGACCGCTGGTGAGTGCGAATACTACGTTGCATGCAACATCGCCCATACCGTAGGAGATCTTTTCAAAGATGCTGGTTTTTACATTTGTGCTTGCATTGCTCTGCACAGTCTGTTTTGCTGATGCCATGTTTTTCTCCCCTTTTCTTTCTTGTGTGAGCGTTTTCCTGCAGGTCTGCTCATTTTCATGCTTACAGTTTACTCGCAAATACAGAGAAGAAATACAGAAAAGCCGGAATATCGCTCCCGATATTCCGGCTTTTCTTTGTATGACTGGGGATTTTTATGCGGTATAGTTCAGTTTTTTGGTATAGCTTTGCAAAAATCATGGATTTTCACAAATGATAGTTTTATCCATCTCTCTTTTTTAACACGATCAGACGAACCTCATGAGGCTCCAGCTCCGCCTGCAGGCGCAACGTACCCACGGTATCCGTATCCCGGATTTTACAGAGCGGCTGCGCCATGTCGTTCAGGTACTTCAAATCCTCCGGTGTCATAACTCCGGGAGCTCCCATCTCGATCCAACGGTCGAAGGTCGACCCGGCCGAACGGTTGATCGTCCAGATTTCCTGCCGATATATGCCTGGATCCAAACCACACAGCTCCAATTCGATTTTAAGCCGTCCGTCGCTCTCGAACACCTTGTAGGCATCGTGCGGATCGGTCAGCTTCTGGTAGCGGTAGCGATACAGCGCATCATAATGGCAGTAATGATACAGATAGACCTGAATTGTATTTTCTGATTGGGAGACAAACCAGCCCTCACCGGAAGCAATTTTGCGTTCACCGATTCGATTCAGCATCCGCAGTGCCTGATATCCCGCCTTGGGTATGCCGTTGATGGTAAACAGACCGTATCCGCCATGAAATACGCCGCCCGGCACCAGCCATTCGTCAAGAAAGTCGGTCAGCAGCCAGTAGCCGAGATATTGCGCCTGATCGTAATTCTGCAGAGCATTTTTGATCAGCCATGCCGCCTTATAGCAGGTGTCCCCCGAAATATCACGCTGCCATAAGGTAGAGTTCCACTCCTCAACCACAATCGGGCAGTCTGCAAAGCCAATTTCCTGCCGAATACGGTCCAGCCGCTGCAGAAAGTGCAGGGTAAAACTACTGTCCTTACTCAGCACCGACGGCATCGCGGTCTGTTTAGAGGTAAAATAGAAGAAATCACTATCTTGTGCAAAGTCTTCGTGCGGGTAGCATTGCACCGTGATGAAATCCGGCGGACAGCCGTGCTCCTTTACATCGAGAAGAAATCGGCGCAGACCATCCGGTGCAAGCGAAATACCCGGAAAACAACCGGCACCTCCCAGCTTTAGTTCGGGATCGATCATTTTGATCGTTTGATAGGCTGCTTCAAACATCTTGCAATAGTCCTCGTGTGACATGACCGGCGATGTATACTGCAGTCTGCTGTAATTCATCGAAAACACGGTGAATCGCCATTTGCGCACATTCGCCAAACCGTATTTGTCAATCCAGTGCGACAAGCACGCCTGCACCAACGCCTGCCACTTTTCCGAATCATTATACATGCTGATACAGATTGCCGGATTGTCGAACATGGTATACTGCGTTTTTGCCAGCTTGGACGGCATATAACCGAGTTCCACATACGGAATCAGCCCAATCTCCTGAATAAAGTCAAACAGCAGATCCGCATAGGCAAAGTTAAACCACGGCGAACCATCCTCGTTTTCCTGATAAATATGCATATCATCATCGAAAATGCCGTGAAACCGAAGATAGGTAAAGCCAATCTCCTTCTGCGCACGGCGCAGCTGCTCCTGCACCGAGCCGATCAGACCGTCATGCGCGTAGCCGATGTTCACCAGCTGCCGCCAGCTTTGCCGAATCGGTTCTCCGTCCTGTGCCTCAGGCAGCCGAATCGTTTTTCGGATGACGGTCGGCGGGCTGTCCGAACGCAGGCTTGCGCCGTCTGCATACTGCAGAAGCTCCTGCAGCCAGTCCGAAATATCCGCTTTGGGAGGTTCTATCGTATTTGCAGGCTGTTTCAGCTGCTGGCGGTACTTGCCCGGTGTGCAGCCGTAGGCTTTCTTGAAAAAGTCGATGAACGAGTTGTCGCTCTTGAAGCCGTTGCGGTAGGCAATCTCGGTCACCGAGTCTGTGCCTTTGAGGTCGTTGACCGCATGGGACAGCCGCAGATCAACCAGATACTTGGTAAATGTGGTCCCCACATACTTTTTGAACACACGCGAGATATAGCTTTCCGACACATACAGCCGTGCTGCCGTCTCGGACAGTGAAATCGACTGATTCCACTGCGTATGGATCATTTTCAGTGCAGATTCCAGCAGTTTCAGTGTGTTGATGCTCTCTTCCGGCTGAACCGAGTCCGCTGTGGAAAACCGGCTCCACAGCAGAGAGGCCAGCGATACCGCCTGCCGCTGCAGCTCCGCCTGATTGGTCTGCTGAAAATACAGCCGGAACAGTGTCGCACACCGTCTGCGAATGTCCTGCGCGACCGAATCCTTCAGTGTGCTACGGGACAGATAGCAGTCGATCATTTGCCGCGGCGACCAGTCAGCCTTTTGCAGAATTTCGGGCGAAAGCGTGATCTGCAGCACGCCTGCATTCTCTCCACTGACAGCGCGATACAGCGTGAACGGAGATACGGCGTACACTTCAGAAGCACCGACGGTGTAGCTTTCCTGTGCAGTAGAAATCGTATACTGTCCATGCAGACCAAAAAACAGCGATACGCCTGCATCCATTGTGATCGAAATATTCTCGTGATGCAGTACACGGAATATGATATGCCCCTGATCCATTGTTCAACGCCTCCTGCCGCAGTGTCCTGCTGATAGCAACAGCATAACACAGCTTCAGCAGATTTGACAACCGAAATTGTTCGGCAGGGCAAGAATTCGTCTTGACAGAACATCGCTCTTCTGCTAATATACAATGTATTGTATATTATATAAAAATCAGGTGATATTCATGCAGTCTACCTATATTCTCTCCCGAAAGATACAGCAGCTATCAAATACCATCACACAGCGGCGCAATCGCGATCTGAAAAAACTTGATCTGACCGCCGATCAGGCAGACGCGCTTCTGTTCTTCCACGCCCACCCGGAAAGCGCCGCCGCAGACCTGAAAACACACCTTGGTGTCACGCATCAGGCGGCGCGCGCCATTGTGGAACGCATGGTGAACAAGAGCCTGCTCACCACCCGCATCTCTCCGCATGATGCACGCTACAAAACCGTGACGCTTACCGCGCAGGGTGAGGAGCTGCACGAGACCATGCAGCGCAACTGCACCGACTTCGGCGATGTGCTGCTTGACCATATCAGCGCGGAGGATCGGGATACACTGCTCAAACTCATTACTCAGACGTTGGACAATCTGAAAAACAGCTAAAGGAGAATGCACATGGAAACAACTGAAAGCACCGGCAAGCGTGCCGTTTGGTACATTGTCGGTCTTAATCTGATCGCGGCGGCCGTTGTGCTGAACGTGCGCTACAACGTCGGTGTGGCGGCATTCAGCTCGGTTATGTATGCCATTTCGGAGATTTACCGCATTTCACTTGGCACCGCGTCCATCATCTGTTATCTGATTTTTGTAGTGATGCAGTGCATTCTGTCGCGCAGAATCACACTTACTTATCTGCTCGAAATCCCGCTTTCGTTCGCATTCGGCGTGCTGACCGATGTGTACGACTGGCTCATTCCTGTGCTGCCGTTCGCGCTGCCTGCGCAGCTCGTCTGCTTTGTGTTGACCATGTTTGTCACCGCGGCCGGCGTATTTCTGTGCGTGAAGAGCAAAATGGTGCTCACGCCGACAGACGGTATTGTGAACACCATTTCCGAGGTGTTTCATCTGCGGTTTTCCACGGTCAAGAACTCGTTTGACCTTTCTATGGTTGTGATCAGCGCCCTGCTGTGTATCATCAACCACAGCCCGTTTTACGGCATTGGTGTAGGAACCGTGCTGTCTGCGCTGATGCTCGGACGTATTATCAAGCTGTACGAAGTGCTGTGGCGCGTAAAGGCATAATGCAGATTATGTATTTCGTGTTTACACAGTGCAGATATCGTCTTCGCTCCGGTTTTTAGTTATAGATTGAATTATACGTTTTCTTCAAAAACTCCATAATTCTAGCTCTTAGCACTCTTCACTCCTGACCAATCTTCACGGCCGGGAGTTGTTTGTTTCTCTATATTCTTGTAATGACCTCTTGCGTCCAAACGGAGGAAATCTATATAATGTAGTAAAGACAGGTGAGTGCGTTGTATGGTTTTGTTGGAACTGCGGCGAGTATTCCGTCACTGCTTTCAGCTATGAGCAAGGGCGACGCAATGAAATGGTATCAGCCGGAAACGGATTGCTATCTGAAAGCGAATCGCGTCGATCATGGGCGGGAATATCAGGAATCTATTGCAGAGGTCATTGCTTCGCGTGTTGGCGAGCTGCTGCATATTCCTGTCGTGCAATATCAGCTATGCCGCATTCGTGTAGACGATGAAAAACTCCTGCTTGGTACGATCTCACACAACTTCTGTCACAAGAACGAGAGTTTTATCTCGTTTGAAACCATGGTGGAAAGTTCGGATGAGCCAATTAAAGGGGCTGCTTCGGCCAAAGATAACTATGAGCTTGTCATCGACCTGTTTGATACATTGACCGGACTGGATGCGCGAGACTATCTGAACACCATGCTGCTGTTTGATTTCCTGATCTGCAATGAGGATCGTCATCTGAACAATTTTGGCGTTCTCAAGGACGAAACAGATGGTTCATACCGTTTTCCACCGTTGTTTGACAGCGGTTACGCACTTGGTTTCATGCAGGCGGAGTATCGTCCGGTAGAGCAGTACCTGTATTCCTGCAAAGCCAAGCCGTTCTCTACGAGTTTTTCCAAACAGCTGCACTTGGTAAATCAGCTCCCGAGCGGGCTTGCCCTTCCGGACAGCATTCCGGATACCGTATTCGATGGTCTGTCGCTGTCCATGCAGATGTGCGATTATTGCAGTATGATTTTGCAGATACGATTGCAGCAGCTAAAGGAGTATTTTGCATGAAACCTGTTGATTTTACAATCTATTGGAAAGAAACGCCCGTAGTACAGGTCTGCTATGATGAGAATAATAAGCCGCAGTTTACGGTGCTCAATCCTTCCCATCTGCCGGTGCTGCTGTTCGGCATGGATGGCAAGGCAACACCGACGGCTGCACGGCTGGATAAATTCTTCGCCGATCGGTGTTTCCCGTCCACACGGCAGAATGCCAAAGAGCTGCTCGCCATCGTCGGACTGACGCTCTACCAACCGAAGCTGATCTGCCGCAAGACACACGGTATTGTCGCGCACGACCACTACTGGATTCGCTATGCAGATGATCCGTCTGACCTCAGTTACGCCTCTCTGATGCAGGAGATGAGCAAGGCGGTAAAGGCTGTTCCCAGCGCCACACCATCACAGCGCCACATCGGATAAATTTGATATTCAAAAATTAACCGCCAGGTTTCTCCGACATGAGGGACCTGGCGGTTATCTTTTATTATCTGCTTTCCAGCAGCCAATCGATCAGATTCAGCGACTTGATTCCTTCGTAGGACGAATCCAGGCCTGGATTGAGTGAAAGCACGATTTTTTCGTAGTTGTCTGCGATTTTTTGCAGCGGAGCAAGCTCACGTGTACGTACGGTTTCACTCTCCATAGATTCCGTTACCTGCACATACAGCTTCTCATCGGCCTTGGTTGCAATGAAATCGACCTCGGCAGTGCCGACTTTTCCGATGGCAACATCATAGCCGCGGCACAGCAGCTCAAAGTAAACGACGTTCTCAATCGCGTGGCCGCTGTCGCGGTTGCGGAAACCGAGCAGATAATTGCGCAGACCGATATCTACGATGTAATATTTGCCCAGTGTGCGTAGAAATTCCTTTCCCTTGATATCAAAACGCTTGATATCGTAGAAAAAGTATGCTTCAAGCAGCGCATTCACATAGGCCTGAACGGTATGCGCACTGGGCTTTGTCTTGCGATTGCCCTCGTCGAGCAGGCCTTCGTTGACCAGCGTATTGCCAATGGAGGATACGGAAACCGACCTGCCGATATTATCTGCTAAAAACAGAATGATTTTTTTGAGCAGAATGGTGTCCGTGATCTGTCGCTGGCCTCTGCGCTTTTCGCGTTCCAGAATATCGCGCACAATAACGGTCGAATAAATGCCGTCCAGCAGGGTAAGGGCCTTGTCCTGTTCCAACCCGACATCTGCAATACCCGGCATGCCGCCATACCGCATATAGGCGTCGAAAATCTCACGCAGCTCGTAATGGGTGCCATCGGCATCAACTGTCTGCTTTTTCGTGCCGCCGAGCGCGCTTTTGACCTCTTGAATAGTGAAACCATGGAAAACGATGAACTCTGCAAACGACAGCGGCAGCATTTTGATTTCCACACAGCGGCCGGACAGATAGGTGGAATATTCCGACGAAAGCAGGTAGGCATTGGAGCCGGTGATGTAGATGTCGCAATCCAAATCTACACGAAACGCATTAACCGCGTTTTCCCAGCCAGCCAGACGTTGTAATTCATCGAAAAACAGATACATCCGCTTGCCCGGCAGTGAACGCTCTTTCACATACTGATACAGGTCATCCGCCGTCATTTTGATGAACTCGTAGGATTCGAAGTTCATCTCGATGATCTGTTCATCATTGACACCGTTCTCGTGCAAATGAGCAGCCATCAGCTTGAGCAGACTGGATTTGCCGCAGCGGCGGATGCCGGTCACGACCTTGATCGGCTCTGTGTCCTGAAAGGTGATGAGCTTGTTTAGATAGATATCTCGTTTTCTGAGCTTGTGCGAAGTGATCATACGGCAACCCTCCTGATAAAAGCATAGCATAAATGATTTCAAATTTCAAGTTTATGCTATGTAATGCACAAATTATATAATTAAATATGTTTTGTGCAATTAGTATAGCCGTAGATCGGCTTGATGATTCATGCCACTGAAGGGGGCCTTCCTATATAGTATAAGAAATATATATCCCCCCTTGATAGATATTCGTGCACTGCAAGGCTTTAGAGCAACGACAGCATCTCCTCACGCATGAAGTAGATTAGGTTGCTGATCATCTGGTAGAAGGCAGCGGCAGCGATGTGACCTTTTAAGGTTTTGGATTTATTTATATCTGTCAAAATGCTAATTAGGGTTATCATCTTATGTGATTTTGTATTCGTAGCTTGTGATAGCAGTTTTCCATAAAGCCACTTGGTAAATGTCGTTTGATCTTGATAGTTTTGCGTAAATTCAATATAATCCGTTGCTGTCCATGGATAGGTGATTAGTATTTGTCGAATATCAAGCATGCACATCTGTACATCGGGTGTTAAAACAAAATGCTGCCGTCTATATGTTTGAAACCATTCGGGATAGAGTAACTTTCTTTTCTTTTCGATTGCCTGGGCGAATTGGATAAAATCATCTCGAACGATATGTAAATCTTCTTCTCCTGCAAGTGGAGTTTCTCGGCCAATGCGAAGTTCCTTTCGCAATATAATAGCAGATAGATCACATCTTTTAGCGTATAAGAAGTGATAAATTTGGTGATATTTTTCTGATATACTCAGTTCATCTGCGCTCTTAGCACAATAATCAGTATTAAAGTGCTGACGTAATAACGGTAAAAGATCGAAGCGAAATTCAATCTTTTTATAGCTTTGCAACATATTGTACAATTCGTTAATTGCCGATACATTTTGCAGATTTAATGCCGCGCCTTCTTCTGTAGATGTGACTTCTAAATGGGCGCGCGTATTCAAAACTCGGAGATGCTTTGTAAAGAGTTCATTGAGATCAGTCTGCTCTCTTTTTTGCATTAGTTCATTACGTCGATCTCTTTGCAATTTCTCATATTTAAGATCCCACAGTTCCTCTGGAGAATAACTGCCATTAAATAAAGAATTGCTAGGATTAGATTCTTCATCGATTGAATCAGCGAAGGGCATATGTAGAAATGAATAATACACATATAGATGAGCGAGTGCATCTTGGTCGATATCCAGATATCCATATATTTGTTTCCAGATATTTTGCTCGGTTTTATTTTGAGAGGTACTTGGATCGCTCTCAAACAGGATTGCAGATATTTGATTAAATAACTTAAAATATCGATTATTCGAATATTGCTTAACATCTTTTTCAGTAAAAGATAGCACAGGGAATAAATCATGCTTTTTAGGATATTCGTCTATATGTTGCTCCGTTAAATAATTATTTCGCTTTACAAACATGTAGAAGAAATACAGTGGTAAAGCAGCTAAATACCACGGGCACATTACAATGCCATCAACCATCATCTTTACATTTTCATGAACATTATCGTTTTGAACTTTATCGCTGATTTGATAAAAATCACAAAATTTGTCTGCTAATTCATCTAGCTGTGTTATCCCTTTTTCCAAAATAGACTTCCTCATCAAAGCCATGCGATATTCTGTACGGCTGTGATTTGGTTCTTCTTCTGAGGGAACATAGTTTACTCGGAAATCTTGCCACTTCTGCTTAACTTGTTTGCAGTATACATTTCGGTGAAGATGTTCTTTCATTAATTGTTCGCTCACGTTGCTGTCTGTTTGCTTCCCAATTTTCAGAATAGATTTTTCTGCTTGAAATTTGATTAACCAAAATATTTTGCTTTTAGATAAATGCTGTGAGCTGCTTTCTGAAAGTATTGCAGATAATGAAATTATAAGGCCGATACAATCCATCAATGAACCGGATTTAGATAATTCTGAATCAATCCAGTTAGCGTTCTTAATTTGGTCTTCCAAACAGTATATTTTACCAATATATTCAGAAAAAATATCTGGAGGCTTCCCATTGGAGATATATTGGACGAATAGATTCTCGATGTCAATGATGTGTTGATGAAAGCTAATTACAGATACTTCCATACGGTTTTTGCATCCTTTCGCAACGATTTATCCGTGGTTTTACCGGTTAGTCCAGCAACTTCAAATGGTGTATAGTATTCATGAGCTTAAAAAAACAGGCGCCTGAATCACTTTTAGGAGGTATTTACTCATGTACAACTCAGCTAGTGAGATAATAGCTATTCATAAAAAGAATGGTGGTGACATCGCAAACTTCGGTGCGCCCAGCGATTACGACCACCTCTATGTCATCACCCAAGGCGATTTAACGCTCGCGTATGCTGCACGCGGCGGTAAGTGCCTTGTCGAGATTCCCAAGAAGGAGTTCAACAAGCGTCAAAAGCACGCAGACATTGAGTATATCAATGTTTCGCTTGACTCGGACGCGGCGCTGCTGCCGCCGTACTGCTGGCGCGCCAGAGATTCGGACGCATTCCGGGCGCTGTTCCAGCTGCCGGAGCTGTGCCAGAAGAACGCCACGCTGCTAATGCTGTTCGTCCTGTGCATTGCTGCACCGTTGCTCTCTATTCTGTACCCGCTGTTCGGCGGCAGCATTGCCGCTGTACTTACCGGACTTCAGACTGCGCCCCAGGTTCTGCAGGAACTCCTGTGGGCTTGCGGCGGTCCGGACGAATACGAGGACAAGCATTGGGTGGCTAGTGTACCGCACATCTGGCAGCCGCACTGTGAACTTGGTGCGCTTCAGCCGAGCGATGACCTTGTAGATTATGCAGTGCTGGAAATTACTATCCACAAGAAAAGTATGACGCTCCCGGCACCGGTTGTCAACCGTCTGGTTGCATTAGAGAACGGCATTCCACAGTCTGTCGTTAATGCGGTAAACAAGAATTATCCGTTCTCTATTCCGGTGGTATTGGGACGTAAAGTGTCGGGCAGTGAACGCATGACGTTTACGTTGGACGGCAGTGAACTGCAGGTATACGATCCTGCAGTGCTGCAGGAATTTACCGAGTACAGCTCCAGTATTCCGTGTGTTTTGCGAGACTTTGCGAAGTACTGCAATCGAGATGTCGAACGGTTTGTCAATAATATTACAAAGCTTGTCTCGCACTTTGTTCCGCGCGAACAGAACGGAAGGTATATCTGCGAAACGGTCGATGCCGAAACGAGGATTAAAGCCATTCTATTGGCGGTACTGCAAGTATTCATACTTTGGAGTATCGAACAGAATTACTGTACCAGGCAGGATGCTGATGTGTTCTTTCGCACAGTTTGGGGCGCGATTCTCCCCGAAACGTCTCCCAAACCGCCGGAAGACACCACTGCAAAGCTCAATCCGGAAAATGCGTATACCTTCCTCCTGTTTTTCAAGAAGTATCTGCATGACCACATTGCAGGTATCCGTAAGGAAGGGGAAACATGGGATTCGCAGTCGGTGGCATGGCTGCGTACGCTCAAGAATCAGACAACTCTCTTGTTGATCTGTGGTCGCAGGAGCTTGCTCACCGCATATAAGGACTGGCTGCAAGAGAAGGACGTGGAACTCGACATTTCTGCCGAAGCAGCGTTGCAGGCAGCTTTGACAGAGGGCGGCATTCCGTTCCGCACCGGCGGACGCGACACGACGTGGAAGTACAAGCTGTCGCCTGCTGACAAGCCGCTGCCCTGTATGGGTGTCGCTCTCAATGACCTGCTTTCGCTGTTCGAACAGCATGAAATCAGCATCGGGAATGACCTTGGGAGCCTGTTTTCACTCGAATCGGACGACTGCAAAGCCGAAGCTGATTCTGTTGCAGAAATTGATGAATCGGAGGAGAATGAGTCATGAAGGACGTTAAAAAATTTACTGATTCGAGTTTCGGTGGAAACGAAGAGTTTCGGGCATTGGAGTGGTGCGCGTATTCTCCGCACTGTATTGCCGACTTGACGGGACAAGTGATGGACGAGCTTGACGAGTACTTTTCTACACGGGGGGTAACATATATATCTGGGCAGCGCGAGCTGCTCGGAGATACTGTCCGCCTGATGCTTGGCGAGGCGGAGGTGCCAGTCACAACCATTCCGCTCTTGCCGGGGATGGGCAAGTCTACGCTGGTGCGTGCGCTTGTCAAGGTGCTGACGCGCGAGTTCGTTCGCATGAGTGATTACGCCAAGTCGCTCGGCGGCGTTATCCTTGTCGTTGAGAAAACCGCCGAGGCGTACGAGCTGCGCGACTTGATACAGGAGAACGCTCCTAACCGCGATCTCGTTCGCGTGCTCGAGAGCCCGAACGATTTTAATATTGCCCATGGCGGCTGTCAGCGCAGCGATGTGCAGACGCGTGCAGAATGTCCCGGAAAAGATTGCCCTCAGGCGGCAGAATGCAGATTGCTGCATGCCGCTGATAAGGCCAATCAGACACCGTTCCTCGTCTTTATGCACGCTCGATACGATCAATATTATATCGAGAATCTGTCTGCTCTGCGTGAGTGGAGTTCCGGCGAGGAAACGATTTACACGCGCAAGCTGCTGATTGTTGATGAAGCACCGAATCTGATGAAAGTTTCTAAGCTTTCAACGAGTGTGATTGCTGCCTGTGAAGGAATGATTTCGACGTACAAACCCAGCTATGAGCTGGGCTGGGACAAGCCAAAACAGACGCTGCTGAGCACGCTGAACTATTCGCTCCGTATTCCGTTTCAAAAACTGCTTCGGCAGTATAAAGCGAACGGAAGTCGCATTGCAATGGCAACATCGGACGATTTCAATGCGGCAGCATTCGATTGGAGCAAGCTGGATCCGTTCTGCGATCAGCTGGAGCGCTATGCCGGTCCGCGTTCCGACGAAATTATTGAGACGGTCAGCGTACTGTCAAAGCAGCCCGCTGCCTATCAAATCGGTCAGGAACACGAATTAACGGTTCCGCACTGCCGTCTGTTCGACATACGAGATGACTTGCACACGTTCATTTTGAGCGGTTCGGCGTTTCTCTCGCCCGAATTGTATGAGAATCCTGAAGTCGATATACCTTCGACAAATGTGCAGGAATCGTATCAGCGGCTCACTATTCATGTGCAGCGTTCCGACACCCAGTTCAGCGTCAGCAAGACCGCGATGGCGAATAAAACGACTCGGAACGTACTGACGGTCTGGCTGAAGAACAAGCTGTCCGGTATGGCAGGGCACAAGGTCCTTGTGGTTACATACAAGGGCTACGCGAAAGAGCTTTGGGATGCCCTGAGCGAGTTCCACGATCGTCTGATTCCGCTTCAAGCGGATGACAACAGTGGACCCAAAGAGAGTCTGCCGTATTTCGGAGGCATGAACGGATCGAATCGATACAATGAAGCGGATTGCGTGATTTGTGCCGGTTTGGGCCGTTTCGACTCGGAAGAATATTTCAATCGAGCACTGGCATTCGATTTCGATGGCAGTGCGTGGGGCGAATTCGAGCAGGCGTGTCTCGATCCGAGTTTCCGGAATACAGACGATCTGGCGTGCGTACAGAAAATGAGAAATCTAACGATGGCGCGCGATCTGGTTCAGCTTGTATTCCGCAGTACGCTGCGCAATCATGGCGGTAAAGAACCAGTTTCTCTGTGGCTGATTCAGCCGCCCGAAGAGGTTGTCATGCACGTTCGTGAATCGTTCAGAGACTGCCAACATGACGAGATTTCCGAATTACCGTTCGAATGCTTGTCCGAACTGGCAGCCGGCCGAACCTTTCAAGGAAAACCGACCCATGCCTCAAAGCTGCTCAAATGGCTCGCGGATTGGGACGGTTCCCCAATCTTGATTGCAGAGGTCCAGGGACAACTCGGTATGAAGCCGGGGCAATGGAAAGAAGCTCGGAAGAACGCGGCTGTCAAGGAAGCGTTCAAGCATATCGAAACCGATGGTTCGGGCAAAAACTGCAAAATCAAGCGTTCTGAAAACGTTGAATGAGCGGCTATATATTATAGCAATGAAGCAGTATAAACCTGTATTGAATTTGGAACAATGCACCTGTAGGAGGGGTAATTATGCAAACCAAAATCCACGAACCGACCCAAATCGTTGAAGTCATGCTCACCCACGCGGAGCAGGCAGACGAGGCGGTCAAGAAGCAGCTCAAGGAGCTGTACGCACAGTACAAGGGCACCAAATACACCGTTGCGGTGTTCCTGTCCGGCAAGCGGGATCTGTATGAGGATACGCGCGACCTGCTGCTGTTCAATCGCCGCCGTGCTGCCGAGCGGGCAGTGCAGGCATGCAAGGCGGCAGGGCAGTGAGTGCGGTCAGGCAGAGGAGGTTCCGCTTCCTCCTCTGCCAAATTTTTTGCCGCTTGCAATGATGAATGAACTGATGTACAATATTGTCTACAAAGATATATTTGGATGCAGATATATATGGCGATGGAAATGGCATGACCGGTATGGTTATGGGAAGAAAATAAATGAAAGATATCGAAAATGACGCGATTCAGCTTTTTTTGAAGATCAAAAAATTCGAGTAGCATGGGACGAACAGCAGGAGAAGCTGAAACAGGCCGTCCTGTGGTTACATCGTAGAACGCCAATGTTTTTCGACAGCAGGTCACGGACATTGTAGCCGATGCGGCAGCTTTGCCGGAACGAAATAAAGAGGAAGATAAGAATGAGTCACGATATTGCCAATCGAGGTGAAATTCTGCTGTATGACATAACTATTTCCATTTTGGAAACAGTTCGACAGGATACCATGTACATTTCCGAGTTTGACCGCCAGACCGAGCGATACCTCAAGGGGGAATAACCATGAGCCGTCAATTTGAATTGAACAAAGCACTGTTCGAGGCTGTAACTGCCTGCTTCGATTATCACATTGACCTTTCCACCTGCACAAATATTCCGCATGGTCTGCAGAATGCCACATTGACGATCCGAGACCCCAAAAGCAAAAAAATCGTATGGACGCTATCCATATAATCAGCCTCACCGGCAAAGGAGCCACACCATGACCGAAACCTTCAACATAGCGGGCTACACCCGTATTTCCGTCGATGACGAGCTCGACCGCGACAACGTATCCATCGAGAACCAGAAAGCCATCATCGCGGACTTTGTAAAAACACAGTTTCCCGGCAGCAGCCTGACCTTTTTCGAGGATCGCGACCGCTCAGGCTACACGTTTGAGCAGCGCGAGGGATATCAGGAGATGCGCCGCGGCTTGATGAGACATAAGTACGATATCCTCATCATCAAGGACTTTTCTCGATTTTCTCGCCGCAACAGCCGCGGATTAGTGGAACTCGAAGACTTGCGTGATGCAGGTGTCCGCATTATCTCCATCGGGGACGGCATTGACTTTCCGAACGATGACGACTGGATGAAAATCCAGTTCCAGTTTCTGATTAACGAAATGCCGGTCACGGATACCTCGCGCAAGGTGCGTAATGTTATCAAACGGCGGCAGGCGGACGGCAAATGGCTGTGTGCCGCGCCGTATGGCTACATCATCAACAATCAGCAGCAGTTTGAGGTCGTACCGACCGAGGCGGACATTGTGCGCCGGATTTACGATCACTACAACAATGACGGCTGGGGCTACAAGAAGATTGCTAACTACCTGACCGAGCAGGGCGTGCCCACACCGCGCATGTCCGAGCAGATGCGCAAGCAGGCCGAGGGCAAGACAACCAAGCGGGAAGTTAAGGCTGCATGGGCGCTTGTGACTGTGCAGGGAATCCTCGACAACGATTTCTATATCGGCACACTGCGGCAGGGCAAGTTTACACGGGCAAAGATCAACGGCAAGGATGTGCGGCGAGACGAGGACGAGCAGATCGTCATCGAGAACCACCATCAGCCGATCATCGACTACCGCACGTTTGCGACCACCCGTGCTCTGCGGGAGAAGCGCACGCGCTCGAACTACCGGGGGATTAAGAAGTACGATAACGTCTACTCAGGCTTCCTTGAGTGCGGCGACTGCGGCGCACCGATGTTCTCGATGAGCCGTTCGGACATCGCTCCGGCGTATACCTGCGGCACCTACCATCGCCGCGGACGAGCGGGCTGCACCAGCCACCACATCCGTGTAGACAAGCTGGACGAGCTTATGCGTCTGTATATCCGCCGTGTGATGGACGGCTCTGCGGAGATGCTCGACAGGCTGAACGCGGAACTGGCCCGCGAGGATAATCAGATCGTGGAAACCGAGCAGTCGGCGGACAATCTGGCCGAGGTGCTGGACGACCTGACGGCAGAACTCAAGGCTACCAAGCGGCAGCGTATCCGCGACATTATGAAGCACCCGGAGAACGAGGAAACGCTGGGCGATCTTTATGACGAAATGGAAGCTGAGCTGCAAAGCAAGATCAACGGTCTGAATCACCAGATCGAACTGCTGTCCAACAAGCGCAACACGATCATCGAGGTCAACCGCACGGCCAAGACCGCGCTTGAAGTATTCGATGATCTGCTGCACAAGCCCAAGATGGAGCGCAATGATCTGGAATTCATGATAGACAAGATCACGGTTTACGAGGATCATCTGGAAGTACATCTGCAAAGTGACATTGACGCGCTGCTGCAGAGCACGAGAGAGGAGAACGTCGTAAATTTTAATTCAGGCATCGAAAACAGCGAAAAATGCTGTATTGTCCAGCGTTCGCGCAATCAGAAGGACAAGGTTTTCGATGTCAATGTTATCAGCGGCGGTGACCCCTTGGAAATCTACACCGACCGCGACGGCGAAGTGATTTTCAAGAAATACTCCCCGATGGGAGAAATGGGCGCGGTATCCGCCGAACTGGCGGAGGCTTTGGCGCGTACAGCGGGCATGAGCTGTGCTATCTGCGACAGGGATGCGGTGATTGCGGCAGCAGGCGGTGTGAAAAAGGATATTCTGGAGCGGAGTATCTCATCCGAGCTGGAGCAGCTGATGGAACGCCGCGAATGTTATGAACGCGGTGTGGACGAGCAGCCGGAGGTGCTTATCTCCTCGCAGGACGGCTGCGCGGTGGTTGCGGAGGCGCCGATCATTACAGACGGCGATGTCAGCGGCTGTGTCGCGTTTGTCAGCGAAAAAGAGGACGAAAAGGCGGATGAGGTGCTGCTCAAGCTGTGTCAGTCGGCGGCGCAGTTTTTATCCAAACGCATTGCAGTGTGAAAGGAGCGTTCTCTATATGCACAGGCACGATCACAAAGAGCGTGAGCCAAAGGCCTTCCCGCAGTACGACGATGCGGCGCATATTGACTCGGCAGCAGTAGCCGAGCTGCCGCCGTGGGAGCAGACACGCGAGCCGAAAGGCGATCCTAAAGCAACGGCCTACACGGAGAAATACTGCGAGGAGCAGCACAAATAACAAACGGCGGAGGCTGTTGCGCGGATTATTTGAAATGGCAGGGATATCATTTTTTACAGACTAAAACGGCGGAACGATACAAATCGTTCCGCCGTTTGGCGTTAAATCATATATTCGATGGTATTCTCTGCCGTCAGGCGCGTCTGGTCATTAAACAGGAGAATGGCTTCGCGGGTGTCAATCTCGCCAAGCGCGTAAACCTCGTGGGTCTCACGCTCGAAGCAGGGGCGCGGCACGAGCCGGTTGTATTCGCACGGGTGGTCGTACACCATCTGTACGCCGTCCGTATCGAGCGGCTGCTCAAGGTAATACGGGTCGAACACGCGCACCATGTCGTTCTCATCAATGCCGGTGAGCGTCACATAGTGCTCTCCGTCAAAGTGCAGGCGCACCACGGCAGCGCCGCCGCAGCGGAGTGCATCGCGCAGACGGCTGTTCTGCCCGAAATTCACCGCCGGACCGGACAGATACTGCGTGGAGATGTGAAGGCGGCCAATCTTGCCGAAGCCGTTCAGCCAGTTGCTGAGAAACATCATCGCCGCACAGGAGGTGCCGCTTTTGCCGCTTACGCCGTCCGAGCCGTAGCAGTCCAGACAGTACAGCATGATGTTGCGGACAGCCTCCGGCGGGATATCCTCACGCTCAAACAGGAATGCGAGCGCGTTGAGCATGGAGGTTGGACCGCAGTCATATTCGGAAAGCTGGTAGCGCAGCGGATTTTTCATAGGGGAACCTTCTTTCGTGTGGCGTATTCCTACCGGATTACTATATAATAGTAAGGTCAATGCCGATCAATGTCAATACAAATTTGCGGAAAGCGCATATTCATGGTATGATAAGTATACTTCCCGCCAAAGATAGGGTGGGAAGGAGTGAATCGGCATTGCTAAAACTGATTCATGCGAGTAAAATATATGCTAAGAACGGCATTTGTGCGCTCAATGCGGTCGATTTGACCGTGCAGGACGGTGACTACATTTCGGTGACCGGCGCATCCGGCTCGGGCAAAAGCACACTCATGCACATTCTGGGTCTGCTGGACAGCCTGACCGACGGCGAATATCTGCTCGACGGAGCAGCAGTCGCGCATTTGCCGGCAAAACAGCGGGCGCGTCTGCGCAGTGAGAAGATCGGCTTTGTGTTTCAGCAGTTCCGGCTGCTGACGGGCATGACAGCGCTGGAAAATGTTGCGCTGCCGCTGGCGCTGCAGGGCATTCCGCGGGATGAGCGGAGCGAACGCGCACTGGCGGTTCTGGAGCGCGTTGGCCTGTCTGATCGGGCGAATCACCGGCCGCACCAGCTTTCCGGCGGACAGCAGCAGCGGGTGGCCATTGCCCGGGCTTTGGCGCTGCATC
>ENA-OPBG01001104-OPBG01001104.1-human-gut-metagenome-genome-assembly--contig:-NODE-1104-length-19988-cov-3.018261_pt1 | contig 19988 bp, 20 predicted proteins | sample MGYA00241065_ERZ501446 | MGnify/ENA primary metagenome ERZ501446 (study PRJEB25962, sample SAMEA2042632) | human gut metagenome | biome: human gut; feature: human-associated habitat; material: faeces...
GACCAGACCTTCGCGCGGCTCGCTGTCGAACGTGTAGCCGATTTTGAGGATGTTTCCATGCTCATCACCCGGTGTGTTCCACGAATCGCTGCCCCAAGGGTTCTCGAAAGGATAAAAAGGAGCCCCCAGTACAGGCGTGTAGTTTTCGGGGTTCTGCCTCTCTTCGGGCGTGATATTCGTGGCCAGCGTCTTCGTTACCGGTGCTGAAGAGGGGACGAGTGAAAACTCGCCGGTACCAGTGGCGCCTGCCAGTTTCAGCGTTTCGTCGGTCTGTGGCATCAGGTAATTATACGCACGCGTTCCGGCTTCCAGCAAGGTCAGGTCCGTTACACACAGCTCTCCTGCCTCACCTGCTTCTTTGGCCGCGAACACGCCCAACTTGCCTATGGGACGCTTCAGTTGGAACGTCAAGACATCTTCCAGCGGTGTATGCCCCGAATGGCCGGGGTCGATCGGCTGACGGTTAGAAAGTTTCGAGAAGTCGATTGTTTTGGATTCCTTGCCGAACATTGGAAGTCCGTAGGCTTGGACATCTCGTGTCAGCGTGGTAAACGTGAAATCATTTAGTTCCGCTTCCGTAGTATTTTCCGTAAAGGTTTTCTCGGCACCTGGGGTACTCATGGCCTTCTCGTTCGCGATGATGTAGAAGTCTACCGTTTCGGTAGTCAGGGAAGTCATCGTCAGATCCATCCAGAATGTAGCCGGAGTCTCCATGTCTCCGCTCCGGAACTCGTGGCCCGCCAGTTGTCCTTTTACAAAGGCATAGACACGAAGCGAGTGAATGGCCGATTCTTCGCCGGTCGGTGTGCCGTCGGTTTCGCCGACAGCGCATGTCCCTACGTTGAGCCGCACTGCCACATCGTGCCGTTCCCCGAGCGATGCGGCATCTTCCTTGACGCACCCGCACGGCAACAGGCCACAGCACACTGCTGTAACTGCCCAGTATAATATTTTTCTTGTATTCAGCATATTCTTTTCGGTTCGGTCTAAAACTCAGGTTTCACTTGTTCGATGTACCATTCGGGTACGCTTACCGTGATTTCTCCCGACTTGAACTCGATGCGTATCGGGATGAGCACTTCATGTTTGGAACAGTCTATAATAGGATTGTCGGCAAGGAACCTGGCGAGGTTGACTTCGGCCAGCGGTTCCCCGTTCGGGGCGGCGCTCAGGCGGATGTTCACGTTCTCGTGGTTCTTGTGACGCATTATGTTGGTACGGGCCGTGAGCAACGCTTTTCCGGCTTCGTATTCGGTTTCAAGCAAATAGTCGGTTGCCTCCCCACAGGCCCGATTCTCAAAATCGGTACAGGGCGAGACTCCGCATATCTCAAGCACAGGCAGCGAGCCTGCGCGGGTTCCCGGGGCGGGAACTCCGGCCACTTCCACCGACAGATCGTAGTGAGAGCTGGCGAACTCTATGGTTTTGGTCTGGTTTGCCTCTTCATCACCGCTGTAAGGCAGTACGGTATAAGAGGTCGTAGCATAGTAAAGTGAATCGTTGCCGGCAACCTGTTTCTCGTCGAAATAATCCCCGGCGGCAAAGAGCATCCGGCCGAAATCGCCCGTGGCGATGCCATCGACCTTCGTGTGGTGGGTGTTCCCCAGGCAGACAATCCGGTAGTCTCCGGCAGCGAGCGGGGGAAGCGTAGCCGTGCGGTCCTTGACCTGTTCCTCTGGTAAGATACTCGAATTGACGCATCGATTTTCTGCATCGAATACGAACATCTCCACCCGGCAGATCTTGTCGGGGAATATTTCCGTGGTGCCGTCGCCCTTGTAGCTGAGCAACAGCGTGTTCGTGCTCAGACAGTCGTCCAGATCCTCACGGATGCAGGATGTGGCGGCTCCGGCGAGCAACGTCAGGCAGAAAACAATATTCGTCAATTTCATATATATGTGATTGAAGTGTTAAAGGATAGACAGGGCGGAACTTTCGCCCTGCCTATCGGGTTATCAATTAAAATTCAGGTGTGACAGGAACTACATCCCAGCTCATGACGTCAACAGTTACCTCCACACATTTTTGAGGATTATCCAAATCCTCATCGCTAAATGCAAAGTTCATGACGTAAATCTTGGCGAAATCTGCTGTAACAGCAGGAGTGAATGTACTGGTAGCCAAGTAAAGAGGAACCTTAGTTCCTTCATTTGTTGTACCAATCAATTTTACAAGAACTTGAGGATGGTTAGTATTTCCAATATTATTATCTTTAGGAAAGAAGTGGTATGCAGGACGGACATTGCCTTTCTCGTAGGAATGCTTATACTGTGTATTTTCATCCAATGTAACCAAAGGCAAGGTGGTTGCAGGACTCTCTGTTGAGGTAAATTCATCGTTATACCACGCATCAGCAGCTGTCTCGAAAAGGCCGAATATAGAACCGGGGTTAATATCGGAGTTCTGTATGTCACTGGCTGTTCCTCCCTGACGGTCTGCTTTCCCGAAATAGTTGTTCAACATGACCTGCTGAACTTCAATACTCTTGTACTTACGCTGACCTTGAGTAGGAGCTGTATACTCAAATTTACCGATTTCAATTCTGGATACACGCGGTTCAAGCACTACCTTCGCTTTGTAAAGCGGGTGTCCTGCCTCGTCTTGACCGGACACAGAAGTCAACTCGACTTCTTTATAAAGGTCTAGATCAGTCGGATTTTGCTGTTCGGCGATTATCAGGTCTTTTTTCAAATCTACATAAGTAGATGCATTTATTTGACTACCGTTGTTACCTACAACGATTACCTTGTTCACCTCAGCAGGTAAAAAATGGAATACCTTATCTGCGCGGTCGTCAAAATTACTTTTATTGCTGAAGTAGTGGGTTGCCTCAGTTCCTTCGATTGTTTTTCCTTTATACAGGGTAGTTCCGTCTGTAAAGAATACCTGTAAATCTGTCAAAGAAACCTTTGAGTTGTCTTCTACCTCTTGACCGGCGCCTCTGGTTACTGGAATCACATTAGACAGGTCAATGCTTACACTCTTTGGGGTGTTGTCCAACTGTCCCATTTCATCGTCTTTGTTGTCACATGCAACAAACGTCATTGAAGCAGCTAAAGCTGTCAATAAAAAACTCTTGACTTTCATCTTTTTGTTATTTAAAAATTAGTAAAAAGGTTTTTATAACTTCTCGCTTATGGATTTTGTCTACAACTGGTCGATGACCTGCCGCACCTCTTCGAGGTTATGCCGGGCAGTCGCGGAGCCTGCCTCCGAAGCACGGCGGAACACATCCTCCGCCTTGTCGTATTGTCCGGCCCCGGCGTATGCCACACCGAGGGTGGAGAGCAGTTCTGCCGACCGCGCGGTGACTTCCGATTTCTCGAGCAGCTCCACCGCCTTGGCATACTCCTCACGGGAGATGGCGTTCACGGCATTCTCATTGAGTGCGGAGGGCGAAGCGGGGAAATAGCGTAAGGCGGTGGCCATCACCTTGTCGTACCCGGGCGTGCCTTTCCCGTAGGAATCGGCCACCTTGTACATTTCCGACAGGCTCAGGAGGTCGGGACGCTCATCGACCATGCGGCGAGCCTCTTCGAGGTTAAAGTTGCGCACGTTGTACTCGATGCGGTACTCGTTGCGGCGCAACGCGGGGTATATCTCGGTGAGCAGCCTGTGGTAAATGGTCGGCGGCACGAGTTTCTGGAGTTGCAGCTCGCAGAAATCCCGTTCGTCGGGGTAACGTTCGATGATTTCATATACCTCGTCGCGTTTCAGCAGGTTCGGGAAGTCGCCGAGCACACGGACGAAACCTTCCCAGTCCTCACCCTTCCAGTCCACGTGGAGCATCTCGGGAGCGATAGCGTCGTAACGGCGGGTATAGTCGGCCAGCGCCTTGGCGCGGTTCTCGGACAAGGCCATATTGTGCGCCATGCTGCCTTCGGGAGAAGCGTAACCGGTGATGTAGATACCGATAATCCTGACGTCGGTATTTTTCTTTACCAGCTCGATGGAGTTGGAAACGGTGTCCAGTTCGGCACGGTTGTTCTTGAATCCGGGCAATATATTATAACTGTCCTGCCGGAACTGCAGCCGGGCGGTGCGGGTTTCGGCACGCACTTTCACGGGTTCAGGTTCAGGGGCTATGCTGTCGAGCTTGTAATCGGGGACATAGGCAGGAAGTATGCCCGCCCACAAGGACTGCTCCGCCTTGCCCTTGTCGCAGTTCACGCAGCCGTGTACCTCTTCGCGGATTTTGATCCGCCCGTCGAGCATCCAACGCTCGTAGGGCACGGTGGCCGCATAATCGTAATGCTGCCCCTTGCTGCTGTGGCGTATGATTACCTGTGCGGAATCATTGTGGAAAGGGGGAAGCTCCACGCTTTCGAGCCGCTGCGCCCGCAAGTAAACCTTGTGGCGGGTCTTGCCATCGATGACTATCGGGGGAAAGGTCACCTCGCGGCTACTGTCCGCCGACATGAGTACGGGTGTCAGTGCTACGGTGTGCTGCGTACGGATTTTCGCCTTGCTCAAATCGACGGACATCGTCAGCTCTACCGTGCGGCCCTGCTTGACGACCCCTCCCTGACGAATCCCGATCAGAGGCAAGTAACTGGTTTCGTTCTCGGCATGCAACATCATGGGACAACATGCCAATATCAGCAATAATAGGATGTATATGCGTCTCATAGTCATTTTCTTGTTATTTGATTATATATATCAGGGAGATGCCCGCCTTGGTCGGGCCGAAATAATGCTTGTCCTTGTTGCCCTTGAACTTGCCGCAAGTGGCACACTCGTACTTATCGTATTGCGTGTAGATGTAACCCAGACCGATCGTGGCTTCGAGGTTCCAGCGTTTGCCTAAAATCCATGAGTAGCCATACGACAATCCGAGACCCGTAGCCCAGCCCTGATAACGGTGATCCTTCGTGGACTTGCTTTGGAACGGGATTCTCACGCCACTGATGTTGTAGAACGCGTAACCGCTGTGCAGGCCGAAGAAATGGCCGTTATAGCGTTCGCAGAGCCAGTAACGGAACTCCGGCATTACCATCCAGTGTTTGATTTTCTTGTTCTTGTCCTTATTCAGCGTCCACGGGTTGTAGGCACCCGTGAGGTCGAGGGTCGTGCGTTTGCCCAGCCCAAATTCCAGACTCAAGTTGGGCGTGGTACTTGACCAATACAATAGATTGGTCTTTACTGCGATATCCTGCGCTTTGACAGTGCCCGTGCACCAACAAACCGCAAGAAAAACACCGAAGATCAATTTTTTCATATTTTCCTTATTCTTGTTATCTCATTCGGGCCGGAAAACCGGCACGTCAACTCCCAAACCAATACTTCTCTCCGAAAGAGAAGTGGTAGCGTATAACATTGATGATAAGTGGCTGAAAAACAGATTATGTTCGGTTCGAGCGACTGGGAATGCTTAACATTCATTGAAGTAGAACCGGTTTAGAACTCGGATTGAGACTTAAAAAACAAGCTGTTTATGCCGTTATAATCAATAAAATACGTATATTTGCACCGTCAAATACTTCTCTTTCGGAGAGAAACGGGCAAATACTCAACAGTTTATCGCCTTGGCGGGATTTTCCCGCACTATTTCAACGACTTGTTTTTTAAACTCCAATGGTTGCTCTCTGAAGTTTGGCAAAACATTTTTTCGGTTGCATGATTCCTGTCAAATCATTCCGTCTCCTGTCTGTCTCTTTTTAAGAAAAATACCGTTCAGGAAAAGACCTGGTTTTCTACTGTTTATTTTTTGAACGGTAATTTTTACTAAACAAATCGCAAATGCCCGCTTAACGGCTCATCTGTTTTTTCATTCTGACGGACAATAAATTTCGTTAATCGTGAAGCGCTTATTTGATTTTTGCGTATCTTTGCACTTGCAAAATACTTCTCTTAAAAAGAGATGTTTTAAATTGCACAACTTTTCAGTTTCTATAGCCATTTTCCGAATGGCTTTTTTGCTGTCCGTACGGTGTGCGGGTATTATGCAAATCTTTCTCCCGATTACAGTGATTTTAGAATAAGGCTGTTGGCCTTGTCCACGACCGATGTGTCTAATGAGGCAAGGTAGATACGCGTGGTATTCTCCGAATCGTGTCCCATCGCTTCGCTGATGGTGGAAATCGGAATGTTCTTGCTCTTTGCGATGGAAGCCCAGGCGTGGCGCGCGACATAGCTTGTCAGCGGTATGGCAAGCCCTAACTGCCGGCCTATTTTTTTCAGTTTGTCATTGACAAGATGGGCGGCGTTCTTGTATTGCTTTCGGGCATCCGTATCCATATCCCGGATGATCGGCAGCAGATAAGGAGTCGCGGACGTATCGTACTTGCCGACAATCTCCTGCATGGGTTTCTCCCACTTGATAAAAAGCTGCTGTCCCGTCTTCTGGCGGCGATAGACCAGAACTCCGTTCTGCAAATCCTTCTTTTTCAGGTAAGCCATATCCACAAATGCCATTCCCCGGGTGTAGAATGAAAACATGAACAGATCTCTCGCATAATCCAGCACAGGACTGAGCGTCAGGTCCAGATCCCGTATCCGGCGGATTACTTTCAGCGGGACGGCACGTTTCACTGTTTTGTCCACGCCCGTATAGACATGTTTGAAGGGATAGCGCTGCACGGTCAGTTCCCTTTCCACCGCACGGTTATAGATGGCGCGCAGGTTGCGCATGTAAAAAGAGGAGGAGTTCGGGCAGACATTGATGCCTTTCAGAAAGGTCTCGTATTCCACCATCAGGTTGGAGTCCACTTCCTCGAACAGCAGGTCCCGTTCGCCCCGGAAACGCAAAAAACTGTTCAAGGCGGTCGTATATGTTTCGGCCGTGCGCCTTTTGCCTATCTTTTTCAGTTCCTGTATGAGTTGTCGTGCAAAGGAAAGGAAACCGCCACAGTCGGCCGGAGAGGAGAACACTTCCACCACCTTGTCGGCGGTATATCCCGTGTCGGAACGTTCGAGCCGTGCGATGACGCTCCGGAGCCGGGACAGGTCGTCTGCTATGGCGGTCTTCATGGAGAGCAGGTAATTCCTGCGTCCCTCTTCTGTGCCGGAAGCCACCACGACCTCGGAAATGCCGGCATCCCATTCCGAAGGAAAAAGCCTGTAGCCGGTATGCAATTGTCTTACCAGACGGTTGTGAATCACTTGATAGTAGAGCGAGCCTTCCTTCATCTCGACGGAAGAGGCCCGGAATTTAACTTTTACTGTTGCCATATTACTTAATTTTCAATGATTGATATTCTGTCATTAAAGAATATGGCAAACAGTCTGGCAAGGATGTAGTCCGGAAAAATATTACTATAATAATGTTTCTCAATCGTAAAATGAGAGAAAATCCACCTTGCTTAACATTTCTTTACTTCGATATGGCGGAGACATGAAAGAATGTCATTATTGCACGGAACGGAAGAGGTGCGCGCACTGCATGCCTCTACCTGTTATGGAATGGAAAGATATAGAAATGGTGCGCTTGATGAAACGGAAAGCCGGTCCCGCCAATCTTCATTTAATATCCGGACATGGCCGGATAAGTCATCGGTAATGCAGAATTGTTGCAATGTTTCCTGTTCGGCGCAGGCTGCCGGAAACAACCGTATAGCTGTACAGATGGCAGGATTTACCGGCACAATGGGTCTGGCGGATGTCAAATCTGTGGATTGGATGGTTTTCCAAACTACTGTTCTGGACCAGGCCCACTCGTGCCCGTTATAAATGGCCATATCAGGCAACGGGCTAAAATATTCCGGACCGGGATGTATCTGAAACCATCATTTGAGATACATCCCGGTCCGGAGTAAATGTCGCTTCAATCAACACACCCTATCCAACGCTTGCAGTCCACCATCATTTTTTGTCTATCTTTATATATTCCGAATACCTGATTTCCACATACGGGTTGTTGCTGGATATGGTCTGACGGATAGCTTTGACCCTCTTCCAGAACCACCATCCCTTGTATTCCACCCATACAGCCTGGTTAAGCGTCACGGGTATCTTTATGTCACCTTTGAGACGGTTCTCTTCAATCAGTCCGCTAAAATGTATATGCGGCGTGACCATCTCCACTTTCTGCCGCAGTAGCGGGACGGTATCACGGACAATGAGCGTGTCGCGGACGGCGGCGTCTATCGGTGCTTTCACCTCGACCTCATGCCGGGCCGCCGCTTCGAGATTCCTGATTTTCACGCCGAGCCGCCTGATGGTTTCGGCATCCTCGGCACGGAACTCCTCATACTCGTCTATGGTCAGCCGCAGTGCCTTGGCATCGAGGGCCATCGTCGCTGAATCGGTCCGCATCCGCTTCACATCGGAAAGCAGGGCTGTGCTGTTCATGCGGAAACGGTCGCGTTCTTCCGTGAGGCGTATTGTCCACCGGTGCTGCAACCAGAGGATGCCGCCGAGCAGCAGCACGGTTATCAGAAGTGTTTTGTCCAGCCTATTCATATGTCACGGATTTTTCGGGAATGAACCAGACAAACTCATCCATGTAGGCCTCTTCCAACAGAACCAGCCCGCCCTTGTTTTTCCTGTCTTCACCGGACAGGTCCTCCACGACCAGCCCTCTCCGGCCGGCCAGTCCGCCAAGCTTCATGCGGGAAAGTTCCGGAGAAGCGATGATTTTCACATAAGTATTCTTTGTCATAACCGGCAGTTTAAAAATCGGGTTATTTATGCAGGTTCTGGCATTTCAGCAGCTCCCGGATGTCGGCCCGGATCTCGTGCAGGTCATTCTGCACCGTGTTGAGCTGCATCATGGTCGCCTCGAACACGGACTTGTCCAGCTTCATGGCGTTGATGCGGTCATACTGGTTCTTGATTTCCACTTCCAAACCGATACATTTGGTCTCCAGTTCTGCAATCTGGGCCGTGTTGTTCACATGCTGTATGTACAGTGTCAGCGAGAACGAAAGTACCACGACGATAATCTTGAAGTACTTCACTACAAATTCCTTGAATTGTTCCATATCATTATTCCATTAAAAGTGAGAATGCCTCCCTGATGGCCCTTATCAGAACCTCAGCCGCCGCGCTGTCCCGGAATCCGTAGATGACCAGCGCGACCATTATCACCAGATATATCCACCAGGCAATTTCTTCCCTGGTGACTTTATGTTTCCTTTTCACCATCTGTCATAGGGTTTTGGGGTACGATCACATTGAAGATGACATTGCCGTCACTGCCCTCGATGCGCAGGCGGTTCTCCTCCTTGTGCCTGATGGGGAAGATATCCATCAGCGCCTTGGCGGCATTGACCGACACGGCCCTGAGCGGCGCAGGGGAAAGCGGCACTCCGAAACGGTCGGTATAGTCCGAAGTGGCCGTCTCGTCCATGACGGCCTTGAGGGTCTCGGCCACCTGCAGCTTCACGGCCATCGTCTCCATCTCGAACCGTTCCGAGGAGAGCAGCGCCTTGATATGCGCCAGCACATGCGGTTTGTTCATCAGGTAATTGGCCGAAGCGTACGGATTCTTCACCGTATCCTCACCGAATACCTCCACAAAGCATTTTTTCGGCCGTCCGGCATACTCCAGCCCGCCGTTCACATAGAGGTTGCAGAATTGCAGCTCCTGCTCCGTGAGCGGTTTCTCTTCCGGCCTATCCTGCGTGTTCGCTATCTTGTCTGACATCGTTTCTTCCTTCCTTTTCTGAAAGAGTAGCGGGTTTGTGTCCCGGAGGTTTTACAAAACCCGCCTTTTCGTTGCATAACAATTGTTCCATTAATGCGTCATAGAATACCTGGGCCAACGCATCGGCACACGCCTCCGCGTCCGCCAGCGAGTTGATGAGCCGCAGGTTGAACTTGATTTCCAGGTCGTAGCCCGATATGAACGCCATCAGTTCGTTCCCGTCATAGCCCAGCGCCCCGTAGGTCATCCGGTCCGCCGTGCGGAATGTGATGGTCTCGGGAATCCGTTCCCGGTCAATGCCTGGGGCTTCCTTATTCGTGTCCATACTCATATCTTGAAATATTTACGGGTTTTCTCTTTCTTCTGCATGGCGGTTGCCGTCCCTTCCGTCTGGCGCAGACGGGAGGTATAGACCCCCAGGATGTCGAGCGTGGCCGTCACGTCGGCAGCCGCATCGTGGGCATCGTCCAGTTCCACGCCCAACCTTGAGGCTACCAGTTCAAGTTTGTACGAGGTGACCTCCGGATCGGCGGCAAAAGCCAGCCGCCCCAAGGCAAGCGTGTCGATGTAGTGCGGCTGGAAGTTGCCGTAATAGTCCCTGCTCCCGGAAAAGGTCTTTTCAAACTCGGCGGCCAGTCCGGCATAGTTCACCAGCTGTTGCAGGAATCCGATGTCGAAGGCGATGTTCTGTCCGACCAGCACGGGCTTGCACTGGTTGCCCTTCGAGAGGGTGGCGCGTTTGGCGAAGGCGATGACTTCTCCGGCCACCTTCTTCATGTCCATACCCTGCGTGCGCAGCATCTCCATGGTAATGGCGGAATAGTCCAATGCCGCCTGTTCGTACTTCATCGGGACATATTCCTGTCCTTTCGCCTGCTCATGGCGGGTACGCAACACCTTGCGCCGGGGAAGTCCCGCGTCCTGTTTCCCGTAGGGGGCGATATACGCCTGGTAGCGGTCGAATACCTGCCATGTGTCGAAACGGACGGCCTGCAGGGCGATCTGCGTGCAGGCGCATTCACGGCAGTCCAGCCCTCCGGTCTCGAAATCCAGCCCGATGCCTACATATATTTTCTGTTCAGTCTGTGGTGCCATATCTTCTCAGGATTGGATGAATAACAATGAGTTCTTATAGGTCTGCAATGTATTGCAGCCGTTGTAGTCGCTGTAACGGATGACGGCCGTGAGGATGACCACCCGGTCCTTAAGCGACTGGATCTCGGTGCGGTGCTCCATGTAATAGTCGTTCCAGCACACGCACTCCGCCAGGCGGTTGTTCTGGGAGAGTGTCAGCCTGGCGAAACGCTTCCGGCTTCCCGTCTCCCTGTCCTTGTAGGTATGCTCGGCTACATCCACCACCGTGGCGCAGACAGCCGCACGCCTGCCGTCATTCTCGTCCCGTGCCACCTCGTCCAGGGTCAGGTAGGAGGCTTTTCCCTTGACCTGCCCGCTGGCTTCCGAATTGTCGAAGATGCGGCGGTAGTCCACGGATCCGATGCCCGACACGGCGATCTGCTGCCGGGCCCAGAAGTGGTGCTTGGCGATCTCTTCCGGCGGATAGTCCCGCTCGTCGAGCGCGAAACCCAGCTCCGCGGCGGCACGCTGAAGGATGCCGTAACGCTCGGTAACAGATGCGATACGTTCCACCGTATCGAAGCAGCCGGCCAAAATCAGGTTACGGACATGGCGGGCGTTTACGGGAACACGTTCCGCCTCGGCTGGCGGAAGGTCGTCCTCCCAAGTACGGTATTTCTTGAGCCGGTGGCGGAAGATACGGCGGACGAAATCCCCGACACCCGTAAACTCTCCGAATCGCTCCCGCTCGCGAACGATATGTTCCGCCGTTCGGACGCCGACCATTTTGATACGGCCGAACGACCAGTAGATACTGTCGCTATGGTAGTCGGTATAAAACTGCACCTGCGAGAGGTTGATGTCGGGCGGCACGATACGGGCTGCAGAGCACCGCTCCATTTCGGACATCAGCGTAACGATCTCCTTGTCATCGGCGTATTGCAGGGCCACGGTATAGAAGGCCGTGGGATAGTTAGCCTTGAGCCATGCACCGACGTAAGCCGTAATCGCGTAGGCCGAGGCGTGGGATAGGTTGAAGAGATAGCTTCCGGCGCTTTCGATCAGATCCCAGATGCGCAGGGCGTCGTCCTTCGGGCATCCCTTCTCTGCTGCTCCCGTCATGAACTTCTCCCGCATAGCATGAATAACGTCGATCTTTTTCTTGGAGATCAGCTTGACGAGCCGCACACCTTCGGCCAATGAAAAGCCGCCCACGTCGCGGACGAGGCGGCTGACCTGCTCCTGATAGATCAACTGCCCGCAGGTATCTTTCAGGGCATCGTACGTTCCCCACAGGTAGACCGGAGCGACCTCGCCCAGACGGCAGCGCAGGTAGTTCTCCGCCGCGCCGGAGTCGAGCGTTGCCGGACGGTAGAGCGCATTGGCCGCGATCAGATCACCGATCGACGCCGGCTGCATATCCTGCAGATAACGGGTCATGCCTGCCGAGGATAGCTGGAAGATGTTGGCCGTGTAGCCTTCGCAGAGCAGTCCGTAGGTCTTTTCGTCATCCAGTCCGCTGAGTACGATCTTTTCGAAGGAGATGCCCGAATCGTAGATACGGTTGATTTCATTCAGTACGGACTGTATCTTCGTAAGTTCCAGAATGCCGAGGCAGTCGTTCTTCAGAAGACCCACTTCATCCAACGAGTAGCCGTCCAGCTCGCTGACGAGCATGCCGTCCACCCGTTTTACGGGCGTGAAGTCGAAACATTCGGACGGCTCTCCGTCCCGGTGCTCCGGCGTGATCAGGATGGCCGAGGCGTGCACCGAGGCCGAACGAGGCTGGCCCAGCAGCGGGCGCATATCTTCGACGGCCTGCGGGTAATCGTTCACGAACTTGCGGACTTTGGGCGTGCGGGCCGCAAGGCGGAACAGGTCGGTCCATGTCGCATCGGAAGAGCCGATATATAGTTAGCCAGCGACACGGGAATCTTATGCACGCGGCAGACGTCCTTCAGGCAGGCTTTGAGCTTCATGGTCGAGAAAGTCCCGGCCGAGAAGACCCGCTGCCGCCCTTCGATATTGTAGCGGCGCTCCAGATACTCCTTGACCTCCTGACGACGGTCGGCCTGATAATCGACATCGACGTCGGCCAGCACGCGGCCGGGACCTTGCAGGTAGCCCTCGTCTGCCTCCGTATCGAGAGCTTCGACCGGAGCTTTTTCGTGTGTGATCTTCGTTATTCTCATGATTGTCGGTCTATTTCAAACAGTAAATCGCGGTTGTCGAACAAGATGTCGTCTCCTTCCCGAAGTTCGTCGGCATAGACCTCGATCTGTTCGTCGCCGCGGCGTACCACGAGCCGGGCATCGCGGTCCAGCAGGATCTCGCGGCTGTTCTCCAATCCGATGCGGTAGCTGTCCTTCGAGTCGATGCGTCCTACGATACGCGTGGTGCAGGCCGCATACAATCCGGCGCGTTCGGGCAGTAGGAAACGCTCGAACAACAGACCGTACTTCACAGGGTCGATCAGCGTGATGCCCAGCAGGTACAAGGCCAGACAGCCGCCCGCCGAGCCTCGACCGCAGCCTACGAGGATGCCGTTGCGGCGCGCCCAGTTCACGGTGTCGTACTGAACCAGCAAGTAGTCTATGTTGTCCGTCGATTCGAGGATATAAATCTCCTTATCGAGACGCTCCCGATATTCGGCTTCTTTTTCCGCAGGTACCAATCTGGAAAAACCCTCTTCGAGCAGCGAAAGGAACATCGTATGCGTGTCGCCGTACTTCGCTTTCTCGTCCGGCGTCATGTCGTAGCGCGGCATGAAGACGGCGTCCGTCCGGTATGCCGCTTCGGCCCCTTGGGCGATCACGACCGTATTGCGGCACATCCGCCGGAACAGTTCGTCCACATCCCACCGCTCGGGGTCGAACAACGGCCGCAGCTTGTCCCGAAGCTCTCCGGCGGATCGGAAATACTGTTCGTTGCTCTGCTCGTGCGCGGCGCCCGTGGCGATCTTGTTGAGTATGATTTTGCTGCGGGCGTCGGCTTGGTCGATGTAGTAGCAATCGGGAATCAGCACCGGTTCCACCTCGAACACGCCTTTCTTGCAGAACTCGTGGAAGTATCGCCGCATATTCTCCAGCCGCTGCACGTCGATACGGTCGGCCTTGAACTCCGTGGGATCGATCTGGTAGTAGAGGGCCTCGAAGGCTTCGCGCAGTCGCCCGATGGCCGGGCGGTTCTCCGTCATCCACTCCGCTGCGAGCGTTCCAAGCACGAGGACATTGCCGCGTCCGTGGGCCATGAGGCGCTCCATGTCGATCCTCCCGTCCTCGCGGTCCACCATCACCGCTTTCTGGATGCGCAGCAGGTTTTGCAATCCCTGCTGGCTCTGGCAGTAGACCTTCAACGGGACTTCCGTTCCGTCGCCATCCAGCGTGAGCGAATAGCCGAAGACGCGCTTAATTCCAGCCTTGGCGCACTCTTTCTGGAACGCCAGTGTTCCGGCCATCGTATTGCGATCGCAGAGACCGAGGGCCGTATGGCCCATCCATTTGGCCTTTCGGACCCATGCCCCGATATCGCCCGAAGCGTTGAGCAGTTCGTAGGGAGTGTGAACGCCCAGATTGACGAACTCGACATCGCACCCGTCAGGCTTGGGCCGACCGATATGCCGCAGGATATTCAGGGAAAACTCCCCGCGCAGGTCATAGTAGTACCAGTTGTCGCCGAATGGAAAGGCGACGTGAAAAATACCCTCGTCGATAAGAGTCTGCGGGTCTTCCATCAGGTTGAAGACCTGCTCATCTCCCCGCTGGCGGAAGATACTCTTCACGCCCGTAAGGTCGGCGCGGATCAGGCGGCCGAACTCCGGTATATCGACCACCTCGTTGTCCATGACACAGTAGTCTATATTTTGGCTGTCGAGCCATCGGGTTAGATCGTTCATAGTTGCTGGATTTTATTGATTTTGTACTCGACGGGCGTTTTGAGGCGGTAGGCGAAGATGTCGTAGATCTCCTGCGGAGAGAGGTCTTCCCAGTCCTTTTTGGGATCGGGAATGTCGGCCACGAGCACCTCGAAGTAGCGGCTTAGTTCCTCGGCCGTCTTCTTCGTGGCGTCCACAGCATCCCCGTCGTATCCCACCACGACGTTGCGCACGCCTTTCGTCTGAAGCTTGTAAATCTGGGCCTGCGATATTTTCTTTCCGAAGGTGGCTACGGCGGCCACGCGCTCCGACTCGTATAGGTCGAGCTTGCGTGTGAGAGCCACCACGTCGAATATGCCCTCACAGAGAACGACCGTCTCGGTGCTGTCCTCATGTACCGCGTCATAGTTGTAAAGCAGCTTCACGAAGTCGTTTTGCGTGGAGTTGCGAAAGCGCCGTATGGCGTAGTCGCCCGTGAATTTCGCCCGGCGGTTGTAGGCATCGATCTCGGCCTTGGGCCAAAGATGGCGGGCGACGTATCCTACCGTGTCGCCGGAGTCGATAACCGGAAAAATCACGTAATCGTCGTAGCGGAAGTTCAGGCCCCGTGTGGTTCCCACCGGAAAGAACTCGTAGTCGTCGGCCGTGAAGCCGCGTCCCTTGAGGTAAGGATGCAGGAAGGTGCGGCGCCAGAACTCCGGCAGCTCCACGATACCCAGTCCATCGTCGATCTCCTCGCCCGCATCGAGCGGAAAGAGCAGGCTGCAGTCCAGCTTGGCTTCGGGGTCGGTCGTGCGCGTCGGCAGCAGGTCCATGCGCCCGAGGGCTTCGAGCGTTCGCTCCAACGAGTGCGTCGAAGCCCCGCACGAGAAGCAGTGCGCCATGAAAGGTTTCTTGCGGGCCGTCTCGGGACCGATATAAACGCCGTACTTACCCTCCTTGCCGCAGTAAGGACACCGGGCTATGAGGTTGCGACGCGATCCGTCGCGGCGGGCCGAAAGTTCACGAGTTAGTTCCTCGATAAGGTATGTGTTATCGTCTGTTCGCACATAAAGGAATAGTCCAACATCGAATAGAAAAGTTGGGCAAATACGAAAAAATAAGTAAATTCGATATGTGAAAAATGTAACAAAACATGTTCGAGAAGATTTGCATTAAATCCAGAGAATTGAACGATGGACGACTCGATATGTCGTTCCTTATTGACACGATGCTTTTTTACGGAGAGGTTAACGTATTGGCGCATACGGCCGAAATGGTAACACTATTGAAGACATTCGGTGAAGATACATTGCGAGAACTGATTGAAAGCAGACGCTTGAAACTTCATATCCGACAGAATATTCTGGGTGTTGCAACACAACCATTTGGCGCCGACATCCACTATGGAGTAGAGTTGTTCCGTGGTAATAATGTCAGTGTGCACAACATCCTTTATACAGCCCATCAACAGGTAGTTCACAACAGTATGTACAATATGAAATTTGCTGATAGTTTCTCTGAAATTGCTCAGGCGCATGCTTATGAGCCTGTTATTGGGCAAATGATTGATGCAGACTTCCTAAATACTGTCTACCTAACCCAGGCTGTGGCAGAAATACTACACACCTATGTTCCAGAATATGTCCAGGTAGAACCTTTACGCATTGATATCGTAAAGGACCAACATCCCGTTGGTCCATTTTCCGCAACATATAGCGTTCGGTCCAATATTGATTTCGATACGATCAATAACATATTCACCAAACGGGAACAAGCCGGTCTCAGTTACTCTTCAATCATATTGGCATTGGCCGAGGCCCGGGGCGACAATTACATCGCAGGACAGTTTATGAGTGAGTTTGCTACCAGCGATCTGCACTCATCGCTGATGAATCTGCAAATCGCCGATGTCATACAGCGAACACGCAAAAGCGAAGGAGAGATCATAGAATTTAACAAGCATGTCTTGGCAGATTGTCCCAGTATCGGGACAGCATTCGTCGCAGGACAGATAACTGGTGAACAGCTACTTAAATTACTCGAAGAAGGCGATAAATTCAGGAAGTGGCTAGGAACAATCGACCGGGATGCCGATCTGGTCAATCAATATATAAACGAAGTTTTGGCTCCGACGCTGGCGGACAAAAAAGGTGTCAAAGCAGCACGCTTTACTGTTACGGAACTATCCAGTTTAATACCTGTTGTTGGTACAGTAGTATCAGCCGCAGATACTTTTTTTGTAGACAAGCTACTGACCGGTTGGAAACCGAATCATTTTATCGACGGCAAACTGAAACCCATGCTGAGCACCAAATCATAATGAAAAAAATGGAAAAAATCAAGGCAATAAAAGCTATAATGATAAAGGCGGTAACGGCCACAATGCAACCAGCTTCCCCTTGTTTTTGGTGGATTATAGGTGGCATATTCTCCATACCACCAATTATCTGTTATTTCTGTATTTACCATGATGGTTTGTCTTCCGATTATAATGCGTGGATCGCGTTCGGTACGCTTTGGGGTGCAGTGTTCGGATCTCTGGCTTTTATTATCGCTATTCGGACGGTATATGAAGGGCGTAAGAATGCCGAGCGGGAACAGATTTTTAATCTGCTCGGCCTGCATCAGCAGAAAGTCGAGGCGGTCATATATCAGGAGAACGGAAATACAATATCCGGATATGACGCATTCAGAGCCTATACCCGACAGGCGGATAAATATCTTGCATTACATTTGATTATACGCGGGTTGAAAACCAATAACAACGGCACATCCCGTTTTCCAAAACTGACAGACTGCCAATCTAAATTGTTCGCTGAAACAAAAAAAACTGTTTCGGAAATTAAGATAAATATGTACCGAGATATCAAATGCGTAGACACTAACAAGCAAGAATGGTCCGCCATAGCCCTGACCATTGCATATAGCGATAAACTATCAGCGAAAGACAGAGTCCAAGCTGTTGCCGAAGTGTACGGGCAACTTTATGAAGAGAATGGACATTTTCTCGGACAATATTTCCGGAATATGTATTATGTCCTTAATACTATCGACCAATCTTCTCTCAACGATACGGACAAAGCATACTATGCACATTTATATCGTGCTCAATTATCCCGCTATGAGTTGGCATTTGGTGTATTCAATGCGGTATGGGAAAAATCGAGTTTCGATATGGTGCGATTACTTCTGAAATACGATATCCTCGACGATGTATATCGAGAGGATATCGTGTTGTTCGAAAAAGGGGAAGGGAAAGACGATTCTGCATACCATCGGGTAAAAGTGTTATTGAAGGAATACCAAACGATGGAGAAAGAAAGGCAAGAACAAACATCATCCGAATTTACCGTCTGAGTCCCAGCGTCCTTGCCGAATCGTAAAAGGTTTCGTTGTCATAGTCCGTGGCTATGCGAAAAGTATCTCCCTTGCGAAAGAACCGGCTCTTTGCCACATGCAGACGCATGACGTTGGCCTCGCGCTCGGCCGCGGACTGATTTAGCGATATAAGGTGGGTGCATGGCCGTGCGAGCCCCTTCGCCTCCGAGCAGTTGTACTCCGTGAGGACGTTGTTCTCGTCGTTTAGCCAGTCGCGGTTTTCGATCGTCGCCTGATACGTGACGACCATCCATACATTCTCGTCGGCAGCAAGGTCCTTCAGGTCGTTCGCCACGGCGATGCGCTTCGAGCGTTCGTGCTCGGCTCCCCACTGGCGGCGGGAGGCGTCGTTCAAGAGGTCCATCGAGTCGATGATGACGATGTCGGGCGTTCGGGCGTTGATTTTGCGGTATTCGGCGATGCCGTTTCGGATATCGATAGTAGATATGCGTGCCGCGAAGCGTGGGAACGACCGTACGGTTATACTCCCGGCATAGCGCTCGATCTCCTTTTCGAAGCGGCGCATCTCCACCTCGGCGATATGCCCCCGCTCGAAATAGAAGGCGTTGCGGGCTATGAGTCCCCCGCTGTATGCATTGAGTGCCTCTTCTTCGGAACCTTCGAGCTGGAAATGCAGCACGTGCAGTCCGTCGTCGATGTCGGCCCGCAAGCCTATATGTTTTGCCATGTGGCTCTTTCCCACGCCCGTCGACGCGAGGATGCACGATAGCTGTCCGCGGAGGCTGCGTCCGGCATTCAGTTCGTCCAGATCGGGAATATAAAAGCGTGTGACGGGCTTCACGCCCGATGCCTGCAGCTCCTCCTCACGGCGGCGGTTGCGATGAAAACGCATGGCGAAGGTCTTCACCACGTCCACGAATGCCGAATCCTTGAGTGTGAATCCCGCGAGCCACTCGGCGTATTCCTTGAGTTTCGCTTCGGCCTCGGCCTGCCGGCTCTGGTTGTAGAGTTTCCCCACCTCGGAGTATACGGCCTGCAGACGCACACCCTTGATGTACGTTTCGAGCATGTCGACAACCGCTTCGGGGTTGTTTTCTCCGTCGTACTCACGGAAAGTGTTCACCAGTTCCAGTGCATCGTAATCCGAGGCGAATGTCTGCGCAAGCATGGCATATGAGGGCGGCGATTTGTAGGTCCGGTAATGGTTCACGAAAAACTCGTGAATATGTTGGAATGTACGGTCGGGAAGGTACTCGCGCCGCATGTGCGCTACGAGTACGGCGCATACGGCCTCGTGGCGTATGGCCGTCGAGTAGAGTTCGTAGAGATACTCGGCCGAGAGTGCGTTGCGCGATGCCGTCATCTGCCGCCTCCTTTCCCGTATTGCTCTTCGCGTATTCGCAGCAGTTCCGGATAGCGTCGCTGCTCCAGCGTGCGGCACTGAACGGCCATGGCGCATGCACGGCATACGGGCGAGAAGGGCGTCCACAGGAGCGTCGACCGCGTGCATATGTAAAGCCCCGCCTCCGAGCCCGCCTGCCGGCGCTTGGTGCGGTCCTCGTATTCGGGATATATGAACTTCGCGAGCGGGTGCTGCGTGCGGTCGCGGAGCATCTCCACGAGTTGCGCACGCACGATTCCGTGCTGCGCGAGCCAGCGATCCTCCCAATAGCGGTGCCTCTGTTCGTTGCGGCGGAATCGTTCCAGCGCCTTGGCCCCGAAGGAGTGGGCGACGCGCCACCGCTGCCGGAGCGTCCCTTTCTTGTAAAAGGTCATGGCATACACCTGACATACGCAGAAGTCTACGATCCGTTGACGGCTCACGCCCGCGAACTCTCGCTCCAGCGCCTCCATGCAGGCCGCCACCGTATGCTGGGCCGCGGCACCTGCGGGGAATCGGAATGCGGGGTCTATGCAACGACTTGCGAGCAGCTGCACGAGTTGCAGGGCCCACTTACTCATTGCGGCTGTTTCCATCGCGGTCGATCATTTGGCGCATCTTCAGTTTGGCGAGGAACAGACGGCTCTTGACCGTCTCGATATTCGGTGTACGGAGCGTGCCGTTGCGGTGTGTTATTTCCATGATCTCTTCGAGCTTGTATCCGGCCTGCTGCAGGAGCAGCGCCTCCCGGT
>ENA-OPBG01001126-OPBG01001126.1-human-gut-metagenome-genome-assembly--contig:-NODE-1126-length-19672-cov-4.688281_pt1 | contig 19672 bp, 15 predicted proteins | sample MGYA00241065_ERZ501446 | MGnify/ENA primary metagenome ERZ501446 (study PRJEB25962, sample SAMEA2042632) | human gut metagenome | biome: human gut; feature: human-associated habitat; material: faeces...
GGCTCATCAGAGATTCCGGGCGGAGGCCCCTACACCACTTTTCGCGACACTACCCTCGGACTCCCTGTCCGATAAAAGAGTACAGCTCACCAGCCCCGGGACGTCGACCGCGAGGACTCTTTCGTCGTTGTGCCCCGCCGCTTCGGCGTGGGCTGAACCATGAACTAGAGCAACCCCAAGTCGTAGGGACTCGTCGCGCTGCTCGCCGCGACGGTCGCGGCGTTCGTCGCGGTGGTCGAGGTCCTGCTTAGGTAGGGAGGGCGGCCAGCTCGTCAGCGCAGGAGGCCTGACTCCCCCCAGGCGGCCGCCGCCCCAGCGCCCCAGCCCATTGGAAAGCGCAGCGCCCCGTGGGTTTGTTCCCCGAGGGGCGCTGCCATTTTGGTAGGCCGGGCAGACGATGTTTAATTCCGCTCAAGGCAGTTCATCGCTTGGCCCGAGGGAGGCTGGCGGCGGTGAGAGGAGCCGCCCGTGGGGACTGTTCGTCTGGACGACCCCGCCCGCCGTTCGGTCCGCCCGCCGTTCGGCCCGCCGGCCTTAGCGTCCTCCCCTGCCGCCGACACTCCAGCCGAGGCTCTCGGCCTGGATGCGAACGAGACGGGCGTAGAGGCCGCCCGCGGCCATGAGCTCTGCGTGGGTGCCCTGCTCGGCCACGCGTCCGTCGTCCAGCACCACGATGCGGTCGGCGCCTGCAACGGTGCGCAGGCGGTGCGCGATCACGAGCACCGTCTTGCCGGCGCAGAGCCTGCTCACGGCATCCTGCACGAGCGTCTCGTTCTCGGGGTCGAGCGAGCTCGTCGCCTCGTCCAGAAGCACGATCGGCGCGTCCTTGAGCAGGGCCCGGGCGATGGAGAGCCGTTGGCGCTCGCCGCCGGAGAGCCTGGCACCGTTCTCGCCGAGGCGCGTGCCCCAGCCCTCCGGCAGCCGCCCCACGAATTCCTCGCAGTGGGCGGCGCGGGCCGCGGCCAGAACGTCCTCGTCGGTGGCGCCGGCACGCCCCATGCGGATGTTCTCCATGACCGTGTCGTCGAAGAGCGTCACGTCCTGGAAGACCACCGAGACGTTGCTGAGCCACGATTCCTCGTCGCGCGTCGCGAGGTCGACGCCGCCCGCCGAGACCGAGCCGGACGTGGGCGAGAAGAACCGCGCGACGAGCTTGGCCACGGTGGACTTGCCCGAGCCGGAGGGGCCCACGAGCGCCGTCACGGTACCTGGCTCCATGCGGAAGGAGACGCCTCGCAGCACCTCGTCGCCGCCCTCGGCATACGAGAAGCGCACGTCCGCAAGCTCGACGCCCTTCTCGCCCAGCCCTGCGGCGTCACCCGAACCCGTCGCGACCGGCTCGTCGGCGAGGGCCCTGAGGCGCGCCGCGCGTCCCGAGAGCTGGAGGAGGTTCGGCAGCTGGGAGAGGATCGAGGTGATGGGTCCGTACACGCGCGAGGCGATGAGCAGGAACATGAGGAGGGTCAGGAAGTCGACTTCGCCCGCCGCGAGCAGCGCCGTGCCCACGAAGACCGTGAGGCCCACGCCCGCCTGGAGCACCGTCGTGGCCGCCGAGACGCACACGTCCACGGAGAGCTCCACCCGCATCGCTATCTCGCGCAGGGTCTGAAGCGCGGCGCGCATGGGCGCGGACTGCGCGCCCACCTGTCGGCACACGCGGATGTCTCGGATGCCCCCGACGTAGTCCATGAGCAGGGCGGACGCCTCCAGGCGCGCGTCGGTCTGCCGTGCGAAGAGCCGTCGCTCGTGCCCGCGGGCAGCAAGCACGATGGCGAGCGCCACCGGCAGCGTCACGAACACGCAGAGCGCGAGGCGCCACTCGAAGAACGCGAGCATGACGCACACGACCGCCGTGGAGACGCAGCTGGCAACGAGCTGCGGGATGGTGCTCGACATGAGCGACTCGCGGCTGGAAACGTCCCCCATGAGGTTCTCGGTGAGCTCGGAGAGGTCGCGCTGGTTGAAGAAGGACATGGGGAGCCGCCGCAGGTGCTCGGCGAGGCCCATGCGCGTGGCCTCGGTCTCGCGGTACGCCGTCACGTACGTGCGCCGGTAGTCGTTGCGCGCGCAGAGGAACACGACGACAAGCCCTGCGACGCCCGCGGCGAAGAGGCCCCAGAGCGCCTGCCAGTCGACGTTCTCCCCCGTGAGCCGCATGAGCACCACCCCGAACGCCATGACCGTGATGGCGAAGGGCACCATGAGGGCGAGGTTGGTGAGGGTGCACGCCGCAATGGCGCGCTTGAGGCCGCGGTAGCCCTGGTCCGTGAGGGCGAGCGCCCGCTGCAGGCGCGGGACTTTGTTCTGAGCCGTCATCTAGGCCACCTCCCTTCCGTTCGGCGCTTCCGACCCGATGCCCCACGAGAGGGCCTGCGTGTAACGCTCCCACATGCGCGCGTAGGTGCCGCGCGCGGCGAGCAGGTCCTCGTGCCGGCCCCGCTCCGCCACGCGGCCACCGTCGATGACGACGATCTGGTCCGCACCCGCCACGGTCGAGAGCCGGTGCGCGATCATGATCACGGTCCTGCCCGCCATGAGGCGCTCGAACGCCTTCTGGATGAGGTGCTCGTTCTCGGGGTCCGAGAACGCCGTGGCCTCGTCGAGCACCACGACGGGCCGGTCGGCGAGGATGGCGCGGGCGATGGAGACGCGCTGCGCCTCGCCGCCGGAGAGGTGCACGCCCTCGCTGCCGTAGACGGTGTCGTATCCCTGCGGCAGCGCGCGGATGAAGGCGTCGGCCTGCGCGGCGCGCGCCGCCTCGACGACCTCCTCGCGCGTGGCGTCTGGACGGGCCATGCGGATGTTCTCGAGCATGCTCGCCCGGAAGAGGTGCACGTCCTGGAAGACGAGGCTCACGCATCCCATGAGCTCATCAGGGTCGATGTCGCGCACGTCGACGCCGCCGATGCGCACCGCGCCCGCCGAGACGTCCCAGAAGCGCGCCACGAGGCTCGCCACTGTGGACTTTCCGGCGCCCGACGGCCCGACGAGGGCGCAGGTGGTGCCCTCCGGCACGGAGAGGCTCACGCCGTCGAGGGCGAGCGGGGCGTCTTTCTCGCCCTCCGCCCCATACGAGAACGACACGTCGTCGAGCACCACGTCAAAGCGCTCCGGAACGCGCGCGGCAGCCGGGGACGGCACGGACAGGGCCGGGATGCCGAGCACCTCGTCGATGCGCGCAAGGTGCGAGGCTATGATCATGCTGTCCTCCGAGATGTACATCATCTTGTTGAGCGCGCCGGCGATGGACGGCACGAACAGGAGGTAGAAGATGAAGTCGAGCGCGAACGGGCGGAATTCCGCGCCGGATAGTCCCGCGCCGAGCGCGATGCCCACCGGCAGGACGAACAGGTAGGCGTTGTTGATGATGGCCGTGAACGCCGGCATGAGGCTCTGCCAGAAGAGCGCCACGTCGAGAGCGAGGTCCGTGTAGGCGCGCACCGCCGCGGACAGGCGCCCGAACGACTCCGCCGTCTGGCCGAACGTCTTCACGACGGGCATGCCGCGCACGTACTCCACCGTCGCGTTCGTCATGCGCTCCTGGTTGACCAGGTGGCGCCGCATCTTGCCCGTGATCGCCTTGTTGGAGAAGCCGGCGGCCTCGACGCCGAACGCCGCGACCACGCACGCCACCGCCGCGAGCCCGAAGCGCCAGTCGAAGACGAAGAGCAGCACCACGATCGCCACCGGCGCCGTGAACGCCGCCGCCGTGTCGGGCAGCGAGTGGGCCAGGAACCCCTCGATGGCGCCGACGCTCTCGTCCATGACCTTGTTCACGCGTCCTGTGCCAAGCGCCTCGAGCCGCCCCAGCGGGATGCGCCCCAGGTGCTCGACGATCTGGAGCTTGAGGTTGTACTCGGCGTCGAAGGCCGCCGAGTGCGCGCAGAGAAGCGCCGCGAGGTAGAGGCCGATGTTGCCCGCCACGCCCCCGAGGGCCATCCAGCCGAGGTCCGCCATGCGCGCCGCGTCGAGCGCGGCGAAGTCGGGGTAGACCGCGACGACGTCCGCCACCACGAGGTAGACCGCGACGAACGGGACGAACGAGCACGCCGACGAGAGCGCCGAGAGCGCCATCGAGAGGTAGATGAGCCACCTCCCGCCGCCGGTGAAGCCGATGACGCGGGCGGCCCAGGACTCCTCCCTGCCCGCGCCCTCCTTTCGCTTGGCCATGAGGCCCCCTTTCCGCTGCGACCGTTCGGATAGGCCGATGCGGGCGCGGCAAGTTAGACTAGACTTACTGTGATTGTGCAGCAGCGGGAAGGAAGGGCGTGCGAGCATGGGGGAAACGACCGACCCGAGAGGCGCGCGACCAAATGAAGAGTCCCGGCTTTTCCAGGCGGAGGAGCTCGAGCGCATGGGGCTCCTGCCCGCAGGCGACGACCGGGGCGCCGGCGAGCTGTTCGTGGGCGACGGCGTGCGCGCCGAGGGCTGGTACCGCGCGTGGGCGGGTGACGGCCTCACGGTGGTCACCTGCGACTTCACCATCCTCATCGACACGCTCTTCGCCATAGACACGCGCCGCTACCTCACGGTGAGGGGCCCGGCACCGGGGGCGGGCGGAGATGCGGCCGCATCTGGCCCCATGGCGATTGCCTACATCGAGACGCGGGAAGGGTGGGTCAGCACGCCCGTGCCAGCCGGCTCCCACTTCGCCTACGCGGAGGTCGAGTACTTCGAGGAAGCGCTCCGGAGCGCGTTCGCCGAGCTCGGATGGAGGTCCATCGAGGGAATCTCGTCCCTTCTCGCCGAGACGCGTCACAGCGTTGGCTGGGCCCCCGGTGTCCTCTCTGCTCTCAGCGAGATCTCCGACGTCGACCCCGCCGCTCCGGGCGCCGCGCTCGTCTACGAGGGGGCTGCGAAGGTCCTTCTCGGCTCGCTTGTCAGGACTGCGGCGGCGGCCCTTCCGAGTGAGGGCGACGCGCGAACCGGCATCCTTGCCGCCATCGAGCTTGCGAACGCGCGATGGCGGGAGGGCGTGAGCCAGGGGGAGGCCGCGTCCACCGCCGGCATGGGAGTCACCAAGTTCAAGCTCCTGTTCAGACGGGCGACCGGAAGCTCTTGGTCGGCCTTCATAACTGCGCGGAGGATGCGCGAGGCGACGACCCTGCTGCTGGCCGGGAGAGGCGTCGCCGAGGTGGCGCGGGAGGTCGGGTACCGCTCTCCCACGAGTTTCTCCGCGGCCTTCGCTCGGATGCATGGCCTTTCGCCGGCGAGGTGGAGGGATGCTGCGAGGGCGGAGGTGGAGCGGGTTGACCTCTGCGAGGGGCTTCGCCTGGACAAACCCGATGAGAGCACTTTTGAGCCGAATCGGGAGGACACTAGGACGTCGTCGTGGCGCCCGCCGCATCGGCGTGTGTTGGGCCATGAACTGGGGCGGTCCCAAGTCGTGGGCTCGCCTCAGTGGCAGGGGGGCTGCTCAGGCAGGGCGGGCGGCCCTGCTCGTCTCCGCTAGAGCGGCGCCTTCCGGCAGCGCTCGCCCAGGCAAAACGCCGCATAGTGGGGAAGTTCGCGAATCTCTCGTCCATCGTCGTCCACGCTCCGGCCAAAGTCGCGTTCGGAGAGAATCACGGCATACGGGGAGTGGGCGTGGTCCATGAACGTCGCCAGCGTACGCGCGCGCACGCTCCGGGCGGACTTCACCTCAACGGGGATGACCCGCATCTCGTCGTCCTGCAGCAGGAAGTCCAGCTCACCCGTTCCGCCCCATGAGGACGGCGGGGCCCAGTAGAACGTCTGAAGGTCGTTGGCCGCGAGCGCCTGCATGACCGCATTCTCTGCCAAGGCCCCGCGGAAATCCGCGGAGACCGGCAGATTGGAGGAGGACTCCGCCTCGAGCCACAGACGCGGGTTGACGGCGAGCTTATAGAACATGAGCCCCGTGTCCGCCAGATACACCTTGAAGAAGCTGCCCTCATCTTCGTCGTACGGAACGAGGGGAGCCACCGTGCACGTGGTCAACTCGTTCACCGAGACCATGCCCGCGCTCGCAAGCCAGCCGATGGGCTCCATAAGCTTTGTCCGCCTGCCACCGCGCTCCACCTCGGCGTACTTGAACTTCTTCGTCGAGGCTCGCAGGAGCTGTGCCGGAATGCTTCTCCAGACCTTGCGGACAGCAACGGCGCTGATGCCGCTATCGGGGTCGGTCATGTCAGCGGTATAGATGTCGTCCACCTCCCGCTGCTGCACGCGTGCGGCGTCGATGTCATGCCCATCGATATACGCGGCGACCGCCGCCGGCAGGCCCCCAATGACGAGATAGCAACGGAAGAGCTCGAGCGCACGACGATGCGCAGGATACGGCTCGAGCGTCTCCGCATGCCGTCGAATGTCGCCAGGCATCGCCTCCTCCCCCATGGCCCAGAGAAACTCCTCGAAGCTCAGGGGGTGCAGCGTCTCTTGCTGTACGCCACTGGGAAACGGCAGCCGACGCCTGCGCGTGGCGACGCCAAGCTGGCTTCCCGTCGCCGCAACACGCCAGCCAGAGCCCGAGAAGAAGCGCAGAGAGTTGAGCGCCCGCTCGCAGAGCTGCACCTCATCAAAGAGGATGAACGACCGCTCGCGATCGAGCGGCACGCGCTTGTACTCCGCAATACGCCGCATGATGGCATCGACATCGTCAGTCGGACCGTTAAAGAGCGGGGCGACAAGATCGAGGTCGGTCTGAAAGTCGAGCTTCACGAACTGGTCCCCGGCCACACGCTTTCCAACCGACTCGACCACATAGGTCTTGCCGACACGTCGCGCGCCACGTAGGAGAAGGGGACGTTCCGGACGCTGAGCCCATAGCTCAATTTGCTGCTCAATAGCTCGTTTCAACGATTCCTCTTTCATTTGCTTCAGTTTGTGCGTATATAGTACACAGAATTCTCTCATATTATGTATTTCAGATACACGAAATTTCATTCGGAGCGTTCACGGGGCACATTCTTGCCCGCCAAAGATCGCGTCGATCAACTCTGGACAAAGAGTTAGACACTGTATACTCTAGGCTCCATAAGTTAGACCTCTCTAACTACTGGAGGGCCGATGGGACAGGGCATGGATGTCTGCCTCGCCGACGGCGCAGAGTGCTCCTCCACGCGGGAGCGCCTCGAGGCGAGGTTCGTGCGCTGCCTCGTCTGTCAGGCAGGACTCGTGCTTTCGGGAAGCAAGCCCGCGGCGGTCTTTGGCTTCCGGACGCAGATCGAAGACCCCGCCACCGCCCCGTCGTGGATGCGACGCTTGCATGCGAGGCGCCTGATCGCGTGCTACGCCCACATCTCACGCAAGCTTGGCGTGCGCATCGACTTTCTCGGATGGCGCGAAGAACGGGCGATGCTGCTCGTCTGGCGTCCCCGCTGCGTCCGGGACCTTCTCTCGGGGACGGCGGTCCAAGAGTTCCTGGCAAGAAACCTCCTCCCCGCCCGCGAGCACGCCTTTATGAGGGAGCTCGGGCGGCGCCTGCGCGCCTACTACAGCGGCAGATGCCTGTTCCCACACGAGGTCGGACTCGCCCTTGGTTATCCCGTCGAGGACGTGAGCGGTTTCATGACCGACGGCGGGCGCGGCGCGCGTGCGTGCGGGCGCTGGAAGGTCTACGGGAACGTGGACGAGGCTCTGCGGCGCTTCAAGGAGCTCGAACGCGAGGAGCTCAGGATCAAGAGGCTCTACTCCGAGGGAACGCCCCTACGAGGGCTTCTCCGGATGGGAACGGCATAAAGGGGCGGCAGGGTCCGCACGAAGAAGGGAGAACCCATGAGCAAGAGCGTCGCGATCGTGTACTGGACGGGAACGGGCAACACCGAGGAGATGGCCCACGCGCTCGAGTCGGGCGTCGTCGCGGCGGGGGCCGAGGCCCGCGTCGTGCCCGTCGCGGACTTCTCGGCAGATGACGTACCCAACTATGACGCATTCGCCTTTGGCTGCCCCGCCATGGGCGCCGAGGAACTTGAGTCTGACGAGTTCGAGCCGGTCTGGGAGGCGTGCGTGGGCGCGCTGGGCGACAAGCCCGTGGCGCTGTTCGGCAGCTACGGCTGGGGCACCGGCGAGTGGATGGAAACCTGGCAGGCGGACGCCGAGGGGGCAGGCGTGAACGTGGTCTGCACCGTCATCGCCAACGAGGCCCCCGACGACGACGCCGTAACCGCACTCGAGGCTGCCGCAAGGAGCCTCGTCGAGGCGTAAGGCTTGCCCTGAGGCCCCGGGGCCGGGCAGTCTCCGGGGCCATCTGACGCCCGCGATGGATGGGAGGCGCCATGCCAGCGACGCTCGTTCTTCTCGCCCTGGGGCTCCTGGGCTCTATCCTCATGTTTGCCGGGGACATGCTACTCTACTTCACGCCCGGCGCCTACGACATGGACGGCACCCTCCGGCCGTACATGCGCATCATGCGAGACGTGCCGGCAGGCCGCGTGCGTATCGGGGGCGCGCTGGGACCCGTCGCCGCGTTCCTGTACGTGCTCGGGTTCGCGGGGCTTGCGCTCGTCGCGCGCGGCGACCTCTCCTGGCTCGTCTGGCTGGCCGCGGCGCTGCTCGCCTTTGCCCTCGTCTGCGGCGGCGCCTACCACGCTCAGTACGTCTACCTCTCCGTCATCGCCAGGGCGGGGCGAGAAGAGCTCTACGACGAGGTCGCGGGCAACATCATGTTTGTCATGCGGTTTGCCACCGTGCCCATGTACCTGGGCTTCGTTGTGCTCGCCGCGGCCGTCGTGCTCGGACAGACCGTCTTCCCCGCCTGGCTTGTGGTCCTCACGCCGCTGGTCACGTCGTTTCTCGGTCTTGTGTGGATGCGCGTGCCGCAGCCGGCGCGCTGCGTCCTCTTCGGCGGGTGGAGCAACCTCGTCTTCACGATCATGTTCGCCGCGATGCTCGTCTGCAAGCTCGCTGGGTAACGCGCAAAAGGGATGTCCCTTTTGCGCATACGGGACAGTCCCCATTTGACCCCTTGCGGAAATCGCGCCGACCATTCCTCAAATGTGAGCTACAGTTGACTTGAAACTGTTCACCAAGGCGTACTTTTGTGCGCGACGGAGGGAGTTCGACATGAGTGCTCTAGGTTTTCTCAAGGGAACGCACGGCCTGCTTTTGGGCGCGGGGGTGTTGATCGGGTCGGTCGGCGGCAAGGTGCTCACGAGCGACGCGGCCAAGCGCCTCTACGTCGAGGCCGTCGCGGCGGGCCTGCGCGCCAAGCGCGCCTGCGAGGATGCCATCGAGCGCACCCGCGCCGAGATGGATGACATCGTCGCCGAGGCCACGTACCTTAACGAGACCGTCTACGACACCGAGGATGACGAGGACCAGGAAACGTCCAAAGCAACCGACGCAGCCGAGCCCGTCGAGCCCGCTCCCGCTGAGGCGTAGGCGCGACCGTGCGATACGCCATCGAACATGAGGTGCCGGGGCGAGTGCGCCTGACGCTCATCGAGCGTCTTGTCGCATCCGACGTCGTCGCTCTCGAGACGACGCTCTCCTCTTGGGCGGGCGTCGAGCGCGTGCGCGCCTATCCTCGCATCCGCTCGGTTGCCGTCTGGTATCGCGACGCTCCCGCAAGGACGGCCCTGTTTGATCGACTGGATGCGCTCGCACTCCCCCAGCTCGAAAAGACGAGCGTCCAGACGCCTGCGGCGCTCGTGCCCGTGGGCGCGCCCGTTGCGCGCAGCATCGTCCGCCTCGTGGGCAACCACCTGATCCGCCGCTGGCTCCTCCCTCCCGCGCTGCGCGCGGTATGGGCCGGGCTTCACTACCTCGGGTTCCTGCGCGCCGGCCTCGCCTCGCTCAGGCGCGGGCGTCTCGACGTGCCGGTGCTCGACGCCTCGGCCATCGGCCTCTCGTTTGCCAAGCGCGACCCAAAGACCGCGGCAAGCACCATGTTCTTGCTCGATCTGGGCGAGGCTCTCGAGGACGCCACCCGCACGCGCTCCGAGCACGAGCTCATCCGCTCTCTCATGGCCATCCCCCAAAGCGCGCGTCGCCTCGAGGACGGCGAGGAGGTCACCGTGCCCGCCCAGAGCCTCCGCACGGGCGACCTCGTCGTGGCGCGCACCGGTATGCCCGTGTGCGTCGACGGCGTGGTGGTGCGCGGGGAGGCCATGGTCAATCAGGCGGCGCTCACCGGCGAGCCGCTCGCCGTGGAGCGCATGGCCGGCGACGACGTCTTTGCCGGCACCGCGGTAGAAGAGGGCGAGATCGTTATCCGCGTGGGCGCCGAGCCCGCCTCGACCAAGCTCCGCTCCATCGTGAGCCTCGTCGAGGCAACAGAGCAGCTCAAGAGCGAGGTCCAGACGCGCCGCGAGCACCTCGCGGACCGCTTCGTTCCGTGGAACTTCCTGCTTGCGGGGCTTGTGGCGGCGACCACGAAAAGCCTCGCAAAGACGTCGGCCGCCCTCATGGTCGACTACTCCTGCGCCCTCAGGCTCACGTCGTCCATCAGCGTGCTCGCCGCCATGAGTCAGAGCGCTCACGAGGGCATGACCGTCAAGGGTGCCAAGCATTTCGAGGCCATCGCCGCCGCCGACACCATCGTGTTCGACAAGACGGGAACGCTCACCGAGGCGACGCCCCGGGTCGCGCGCGTGCTCGCCCTCGTGCCCGATTGGACCGAGGACGAGGTGCTGCGCACCTCGGCCTGCCTGGAGGAGCATTTCCCGCATCCCGTGGCGCGCGCCGTGGTGGCGGCCGCCGCACGCGGTCTCGAGCATCGCGAGCGCCACGCCGAGGTCGCCTATATCGTGGCGCACGGCATCGCGTCGGCGCTCGATGGCAAGAGAATCGTCATCGGAAGCCACCACTTCGTGATGGAGGACGAGCACGTCGAGGTCACCCCCGAGGCAGAGGCGCTCATCGACGGCGAGCTCGAAGGCCTCTCGCCGCTCTACCTCGCCCAAGACGGAAAGCTGGTGGGCGCGCTCGGCATCGAGGATCCCTTAAAGGCAGGAGTGCCCGAGGCAATTGCGGCGCTTCGCTCGCAGGGCATCGACCACATCATCATGCTCACCGGCGATAACGAGCGCACCGCCGCACGCATCGCCGCCGAGGCGGGCATCACCGAGTACCGCGCTGACCTGCTCCCCGAGGACAAGCATGCCTACGTGGAGGCGCTCGTGGCCCGCGGACAACGCGTCGTCATGGTGGGCGACGGCGTCAACGACGCGCCGGCGCTCTCCGCTGCCGACGTGGGCATTGCCATGGGCACAGGTACCGCCATCGCGCAGGAGGTCGCCGACGTCACGCTCGCCGCGGGTGGGCTCGACGCCATCGTGCGCCTGCACGCGCTCAGCCGTTCTCTCATGGGGCGGCTCGACCGCTCGTTCGTCGCGGTCATGGGCATCAACTCGGCGCTTCTCGCCGCGGGAATCGCCGGCATCATCCAGCCCCAGGTCTCGGCGCTCCTGCACAACGGCACCACCATCGCGCTGGCAGCAGAAAGCGCCCGACGTCTCTAGGAGGCATCAACCAGTCCGCTGTGGGACCTGTCGTTGGGAAGTGGAGACATGGAGCGGTTCACGGTCGAGAAGGACGGCCTCTTCGGATTCCTCCACCTTCCGGGGCGGCACGTCGAAGCGTACTCCGGCAAGGCGCTCATCGTGCTCGGCGGCAGCGAGGGCAACGAGAACATCCCGCGCAACCTCGGTGCGCGTTTCGCGCGGGAGGGCATCGCGGCGCTCGGCCTGTGCTACTGGAACGTGCCGGGACTCCCCGATGAGCTCATCGAGGTGCCGATCGAGCCAATCGAACGTGCCGTCGCCTATCTCCGGCAGCGTGGCTTTGACCGCGTGGGGATCTACGGCATCTCCAAGGGCGGCGAGCTGGCGCTTCTCGCCGCCTCGCTCATGCCTCAGATCACCTGCGTCGTCGCCATCTCCCCGCTCGCCTGCGCCATGCCGGGCATCACCGGCAACAAAAGCCTTGCCGGCAAGGGTCTGAGCGACCGCTCGAGCTGGACCTGGCGCGGTGAGCCCGTGCCCTGCGCGCGGGGCGGCGGGAGGCTCCCCTACCTCGGCATCATCCGCCGTATCGTCACCGAGCGCCAGCTCGACATGCGCTTCGTCTACGAGCGGATCATCGAGCGCGCGCCCAAGGAGGCCTGGATTGCCGTGGAGCGCATCAACGGGCCCGTCCTTCTCGCCAGCCCCTCGCATGACGCCATGTGGCCGAGCGACGAGGCCTGTCGGATCGTCGAGCAGTGCCTCGCCAAGCACGCCCATCCCTTCGAGATCACGCGACGCTCCTACGAGTACGCGAGCCACATCCTCGTGCCCATGGAGACACCCTCGCTCAAGCTCTTCCGCGTCGAGCGCGCCCACCCCGAAGCATGCCGGCAAAGCCGCGAGGACGCCTTCACCCAGACGCTCGCGTTTCTCGCCCGGTGGTAACGGATGCTTCTACAGCGACGCCTCGTAAGCGTCAATCATCAAGCTCGCCGCTAGGCGGAATACCGCCCCTAGCAGCCTTACCGAACGCGCGGCTTCCATCCCAGTAGAAGCGCGGAGTTGACGATGACGAGCACCGACCCCGCATTGTGCACGAGCGCCCCCACCACGGGGTTCAGGACGCCCGAGATGGCGAGCGCGATCGCGATGAAGTTGAGGGTCATCGAGAACGTCAGGTTGATCCTGATGGTCGTCATCATGCGGCGCGCGAGGCGCAGGAGGTGCGGCAGCTCGGCGATGTCATCGTTCACGAGCGCGATGTCCGCCGCGTCAACGGCGATATCGCTGCCGACGCCTCCCATGGCGATGCCCACAAGCGCGCGCTTGAGCGCAGGCGCGTCGTTGACGCCGTCGCCGACCATACAAACTCCCTTGCCCGCGCGCTCCGAGTCATCGATGAAGGAGAGCTTGTTACCTGCTGTTTCTTTCCCGGTGTTATCCATATTCTCCTATTCCCACTCAATGACTAATCCAGTCCGAGTGCTGTCGATGCGTGTCGTGTCGTACCGCCTAAGGGCTGATTCGTGCGCAATTTGGGCGAATCAGGCCCTTGATTCGCGATTTCGGGAATGACTCAATTGATTCGCAAAACCGCAGGCTGCTCCTTTAATCACTCCCTGATTTCCGCCGGGGTTCGTAGCGGGTGGCGTGAAAAGGGGTGATTCAAAGGGTCGGAGAGATGCCTATAGCGCAATCATCTGGTATTGGCGCGGTGAGGGACTTCTCGCCTCCATCAGTCTAAATCGTCAAGCTCCGAAAGACGTCGAGCTAGAGAAAAGGACCTATTTCCCGTCATGGATTGGGTTTACCAGCATGACTAGAGCCCTGGTGTAATTGGCTGGATCACCGTTCCGGGAACCGGTATCGACCTACCTGTCCGCCAAGCTCCTTCTTCACCTAGTATCTGACTCGCGCCGTTATAAGCAAAAACCGAAAACCGAAGAGATGCGTCTTAGCCAAGAAAGTAAGGTTAGCCTTATCTTACTGCATGATTCGTGTGTTATAGTTAGATGTCTCTAACTTTTTGGGGGCGATAGCCATGCACGAACGCAAGGACTTCTGGGACAAGAATGCCGGTCGGTACGACCGATTCATGCGAAACGACCGGGCGGCGTATGAGAAGATGTATGGGCTGATCCGGCCGGTGGTGAAAGCAAAAACCGTGCTGGAGGTTGCCACCGGCACGGGGCTTATCGCAAAGAGCATCGTGGATGCGGCGGCGCACATCGAGGCTACGGACGCCTCTGCAAAGATGATCCTTGAAGCAGAGCGGGGCAATCAATCCGCAAAGCTGCACTTTTCCGTACAAGATATGTTCCGCCTGCCCTATGCACAGAAGTCCTTCGAAGTGGTGATCGCGTCCAACGCGCTTCACATAGTGCCGCATCCGGAAAAGGCCCTGCGAGAAATCAGGCGGGTACTGAAGGACGACGGCGTGCTCATCGCGCCAACCTTCACCCACGCGGGGAACTCGGTTTCCGGCAAGGCAAAAGCCTTTTTCATGAGCATGGCGGGATTCCCCCTCCACAGCAGATGGACAAGCGAGGAATACCTACGTTTCCTGCGTCAAAACGGCTGGGCGGTGCGGAAAAGCGCGGTGCTGAAGGCCTCGTTCCCGTTGACCCATGCGGAATGCACGAAATCGGAGGGGCCAGATGTCGTTCTTTGAAAACACCCGCAAGCCCGTGGGCCTCGGCGGAAAACTTATGGTTGCCATGATGAATCTGGGCCACAGCCCTGTGGCGCGGTGGGGACTTCGATTTCTACGACTTGCGCCAAACGCCAAGGTGCTGGATTGCGGCTGCGGCGGCGGGGCGAACATAAAACGGCTGCTGGAAAAATGCCCGCATGGCGTCGTCAAGGGCATCGACTATTCGCCCGTCAGCGTGGAGAAGGCCAGGAAGCTCAACCGAACCGCAATTCAGGAGGGGCGTTGCGCCGTTCTGCAAGGCAGTGTGACGGATATGGTGTTTGAGGATAGCTACTTCGATGCTGCCACGGCCTTTGAGACCGTCTATTTTTGGCCTGATTTACCCCGATGCTTCCGTGAGGTCTGGCGGACGATGAAGCCGGGCGGGACAATTCTTATCTGCAACGAGAGCAATGGCGATACGGACAAGGACGAGAGGTGGACGCGGATCATCGGCGGCATGACCATCTACAAGGACATTGAATTAAAGACGTGCCTGGAACAGGCGGGTTTTCACGAGGTGCAGATACGCAAAAAGAAGAAGTGGCTCTGCGTCACGGCACGGAAGTAAGGACACCAAGCACGGGCATTTTTGAATCCATCCTGCACATGGCGATAGGCATGACGGCCATAGCGGCTGTGCCGGCGGCAATCATGACAGTTTTTATTCACTGAGGAAGGAGCCTATGAAATGCAAGATTGAGAAAAACACCGTGCAGGAGACGCTGATCCTCCCGCTGTATTCCCGGAAGCTGTGTACGGAGCTGTACCCGAACCTTTACAAGGATGAAACAGCGGCTCGTCTGCTCGACCAGATCGACTACGACTTTTCAGAGGCAGAGAAAAACTCCCGCAGCCTGATGCAGCGCTTTGGTGCGCTGGAGGTGGCCATGCGGCAGGGTGATCTTGCTTTCGAGGTGCGGGATTACCTGAAAGGCCACCCCAATGCGGCGGTGGTCAATCTGGGCTGCGGGCTGGACAACACCGGCAGAACCTGCGACAACGGTAGATGCAAGATCTACAATCTGGACTTCCCGGATGTGATTGCCTTGCGGCAGCAGCTGCTGCCCGCCAGGGATCGGGAACAAAATATCCCCTGCGACCTGAAAGACACCGCATGGTTTGGCAAAATCGATGCCTCCGGCGGGGCGGTGTTCTTTGCCTCCGGGGTGTTCTATTACTTTCTGGCTCAGCAGGTCCGGGAACTGGTGCGGGGGATGGCGGACGCTTTCCCCGGCGGTGTGCTGGTCTTTGATGCTGCCAATCGGACGGCAGTGAAGATGATCGCAAAAACATGGCTTAAGACTGCAAAAATCAAGGATGTGGGGGCATATTTTGCGGTTTCGGATGCCGCCAAGGAAATCGGCACGTGGGACAGCCGTCTGCAGGTCACGAGTCGCGGCTATATGCTGGGCTACAACGATTTGAGGGACCCTTCTGTCAGCGGCTTTTTCCGGTTTCTCGCAAGGGTCGGTGACAACGGGATGAAAATGCAAATCGTGAAAATAAGATTTTGATAGGCGAAAACGAAGCGCATTCACTTTGATGTTGAAGAAGACGGCTTTCACGGCGCATATTGGGCGTGCAAGGACGCACATACAGCAGCGGGCACGGATTCGATTGAAACCGTGCCCGCTATCTGATACTATATTATTATATCGAACATCTGTTCTATTCCCACTCGATCGTGGCGGGCGGCTTGGGCGTGACGTCGTACACCACGCGGTTCACGCCGGCAACCTCCGCCACAATCCGCGACGAGATACGCCCGATCACGTCGTACGGCAGCTTCGCCCAGTCCGCGGTCATCGCGTCGCTCGACTCCACGGCGCGCACGATCACCGGGCGCGCGTAGGTGCGCTCGTCGCCCATCACGCCCACGCTCTTAATGTCGGGCAGCACGGCAAAGTACTGCCAGCAGCTGTGCTCGCTGTTGCGCTCACCCGTGGCCTGGAACAGGCGCTCGTTGTAGGCGTCGAGCTCCTCGCGCACGATGGCGTCCGCGTCCTTGAGGATCGCCAGCTTCTCCGGCGTCACCTCGCCGATGATGCGGATGGCCAGGCCCGGACCCGGGAACGGCTGGCGGTACACCATGCTCGCCGGCAGGCCCAGCGCCACGCCCAGCTCGCGCACCTCGTCCTTGAAGAAGTGGTCGAGCGGCTCGATGAGGTCAAAGTGCACGCCCTCGGGGAACGGGATCAGGTTGTGGTGGCTCTTGATCGTGGCCGCCTTCCCGCCGGTCTTTCTCGCCCCGGACTCAATGATGTCAGGGTAGATGGTGCCCTGGGCCAGCAGCTCCACGTCGCCGATCTTCTGGGCCTCGTCAAAGAAGACCTCCCAGAACTCGGTGCCGATGCGGCGGCGCTTCTCCTCCGGGTCGGTCACGCCGGCCAGAAGCGCCGCGTAGCGCTCCTCGGCGTGCACGTGCACGAGCGGCACCTGGAACTGGCCGCGGAAGACCTCCTCGACCATCTCGGGCTCGCCCTTGCGCAGCATCCCGTGGTTCACGAACACGCACGTGAGCTGGTCGCCCACCGCGCGGTGCACGAGCGCGGCCACCACGCTCGAGTCCACGCCACCGGAGAGCGCCAGGATGACCTTCTTATCCCCCACCTGCGCGCGGATTTCCGCGACCTTCTCGTCAATGATGTTGTCCATCGTCCAGCTGGCCTCGAGGCCGCAAATGTCAAAGAGGAAGTTCCTGAGCAGCTGCTCGCCGTGCTCGGTGTGGCGCACCTCCGGGTGGAACTGCGTGGAGTAGAGCTTGCGAGAAGGACACTCCATGGACGCCACGGGGCACACGTCGGTGTGCGAGGTCACGACGAAGCCCTGCGGCGCGCGGCTCACGGCGTCGCGGTGGCTCATCCACACGGTCTGCTCGAGCGGCGTGGCGTTGAACAGCGCGGAGTCGGGCACGCGCTCGATCTTTGCCGGGCCGTACTCGCCGACCTCGGAGTGCGCGACCTCGCCGCCTAGCGTCACGGCCATGATCTGGTGGCCGTAGCAGAAGCCGAGCACGGGGATGCCGAGCTCGAGGATGCCCGGGTCGATGGACGGGGCGTCGTCGGCGTACACGCTCGCGGGACCGCCGGAGAGGATGAGCGCGGCGGGCGCCATGGCGGCGAGCTCGTCGGCGGGGATGTCGCACGGGACGATCTCCGAATAGACGTGCAGGTCGCGCACGCGGCGCGCGATCAGCTGCCCGTACTGGGCGCCAAAGTCCAGAACCGCGACAAACTGCTTGGGGGTGGCCTCGCTCATGTAACCTCCGGTCTTCTCGGCGCCCGATCATCGCGCGGGCGCCCTCGGCACAAATCCGTACCATTATTGCATTTTCGTAAGAATAGATGTGATTTTATGCCCCTACATGCGTCGCACACTTCGCTTCTCTATCATTTGTGCGTCTGACTGACTCAAGGCCGAGGGGCGCAGGCCGCCTCACCACGATCAGAAAGGGCCCTCGTGGCTGACAGAAGACCCCACAGGCGCATGACGAGCGCCGAGCAAGCGCGCCGGTCAGAGAGCCGATACGGTCACGCCGCCGTACACGGCCGCGCCGATGCCGAGCCTCGCACCACCCGACGCTCCGGATCGTCCTCCTCGCCGGCACGCCTCGCGGCGTCGCGCGCGGACGGCGTGGGCGCCTACACCGCACGTCGCAAGAAGAAGGGCCGCGGGCGCGTCCTGCGCGGCGTGCTCATCTCCCTTCTCGTCGTCTTTGCCGGCGCCGCCGTGGCCGCGGCGGCCTGGATCGCCAGCATCAACAGCAACCTCAGCGACGAGATCACCCCCGAGCTCCGCGAGCAGCTCGTCTCGGTCGAGCCGCAGCAGCCCTTCTACATGCTGCTCCTCGGCGTCGACAAGAGCGCGGGCCGTGCGGAGGAGTGGGGCGACTCGACGGCCAACTTCCGCGCCGACACCATCATCCTGGCGCGCATCGACCCGCCCGCGCAGAAGGTCACGCTCGTGTCCATCCCGCGCGACACGCTCGTCAGCATGGGCTCCCACGGGGACCAGAAGATCAACAGCGCCTACTCATACGGCGGGGCGGCCTACATGGTCGAGGTCGTCTCCGAGTTTGCGGGCGTCGACATCTCCCACTACGCAGAGATCGACTTCGAGCAGTTCACCTCGATCGTCGACACCATCGGGGGCATCGAGGTCACGCTTCCGGTCGACGTGGTGGACGAGACCTACGCCGGCATCAACCTCACCGCGGGCACCCACCAGCTCGACGGCGCCACGGCGCTCGCCCTCGTGCGCACCCGCCACGCCTATGACGCATACGGCGGCGGCGACTTCTACCGCGCCGCCAACCAGCGCGCCGTCATCGCGGCCATCGTCAAGAAGGTCCTCCAGCTCGACCCGGTGAGCATGGCAAACACCGTCTCCCAGCTCACCAACAGCGTCATCACCACGCTCGGCGTCACCGACATCGTGGGCCTCGCCATGCAGTTCCAGAACCTCAACGCGGACGAGGACATCTACTCCGGCCAGACGCCCACGATCTCCGAGTACGTCGACAGCGTCTGGTACGAGATGCCCGACGAGGCCGCCTGGCGCACCATGATGGAGCGCGTCGACGCCGGCGAGTCGCCCTACTCCGACGCCAGCCAGGACTTCACGTCGGACGCCGCCATCTCCATCGGGGGCGGCACCAACATCTCCGACGGCTCCGACGGCAGCGCGGAGGAGGCCTCCTTCACCGGCAGCGTCCTGGTGCTCAACGGCACCGCCACGAGCGGGCTCGCCGCCTCCAAGTCCTCGGACCTCGAGGCCTCCGGCTTCTCCCCCTACGCGGACAACGCCAACTCCACCGAGAACACCACGACCATGGTCTACTACAACGGCAGCGCCCGGAGCTCCGCGCTCGGCGTGGCCCAGACCCTCGGCGTCGACGCGTCCAACGTTGCCGAGAACACGCTCGGCTACTCCACCAGCTACGACGTCATCGTCGTCCTCGGCTCCTGCGTGTTCCGGGTCATCTGGGTATACACCGTGTTCGCCTGGCTGGGCACCATCACCTCTCTGTACCTGCTGTATATCTTCTCCTGGGCCATCACCGGCGCCGCCGAGATCGTCTATTTCCGCCGAAGCTATAAAAAAGTCATCCTGGCGGCCCAGAGCTGGTAAGCCGTCCCAGGCATAAATCTCCCCTCCGCCGCATGAAATAGACCGAGGAGGGGAATGCTGTGAAGCCTGCTGTTTATCTGTACGGCGTGCCGGGTCAATATGAAAACTATCTGGCGGCGCTGGAGAGCGCCGGGGCCCGGGTGGTCCTGTGCCGGGACCTGTACCGCAGTCTGGACTGCGGAGGACTGCTGCTGCCCGGCGGCGGGGACATCCGGGGCCCCCTTCCGGGAACGGAATCCTTTCTGATCGACTCCTTTGCCCGGTCCCGGCGGCCCATTCTGGGAATCTGCCGGGGGCTCCAGGCCCTGAACGTCCACTGGGGCGGGACCCTGCGGGATATCCCCGGCCACCAGCTGCCCCGGGGCGATCTGGTGCATCCCACCCGGGCGGAGGGAGTGATGGCCCGTCTGCTGGGGGAAGCTCCCGCCGTCACCAGCTGCCA
>ENA-OPBG01001133-OPBG01001133.1-human-gut-metagenome-genome-assembly--contig:-NODE-1133-length-19614-cov-3.622015_pt1 | contig 19614 bp, 17 predicted proteins | sample MGYA00241065_ERZ501446 | MGnify/ENA primary metagenome ERZ501446 (study PRJEB25962, sample SAMEA2042632) | human gut metagenome | biome: human gut; feature: human-associated habitat; material: faeces...
TCGGCTCCTTTCCCCGCCCGCGGCGGTGTCGTCTGAGTTCACGCCATTGTAGCATCCGCTCACGGGTTTCCAGGCGCCGTCCGCCGATGCCCCGGGGCGTCACAACGAGGCGCGGCCCCTCCTAGGCGTCCTGGACGACGTCGCTCAGGTCGACGGCGATGTCGTGCTTGGTGGGAATCCACTCCACCTTCTTGAACAGCGCGGCGACGGTGATGGGGATGTAGGTCATCATGAAGATCGGGAACGTGAAGAGGTTGGTGACCACGCGCCAGCGCTTCTTGGCGTGGATGTGGGAGCGCTCGGAGACGGTCGTGATGAGCGCGAGCAGGAAGAACGTCACGTACAGCGAGACAAAGGTCATGATCAGCGACCCCGTGCACATGTCGAGCTCCGCCTGGGTGGCGAAGAATCCGTGGGAGAGCGAGCCTATGACAAGGTAGGTGGCGTTGACCGAGAAGGAGAGCAGGGTCAGGATCATCCCAGGCGCGATGGTCATCAGCATGTCGTAGCTCGCGAACTGGCCCCGGGTGATGCCCTTGGCCAGGTCGCGACCATAGCTGAAGAACACCTGGTAGAAGCCCTTGGCCCAGCGCATGCGTTGGCGCCAGGAGTCCTTCATGGTCGTGGGTTGCTCGTCATAGACGTAGGCATCGGCGCAGTAGCCGATGCGAATGCCATGCGCGATGCAGTCCGTCGAGAACTCGATGTCCTCGGTGAGCAGATGGTGGATCCAGCCGCCGTTGGATTCGAGGATGTCCGCGCTGATCATGAAACCCGTACCGCTGATCGCGCACGAGCTGCCCATCATGTAGCGGGCATTGGAGAGGAACTTGGCCTCGCGCAAGAACCACAGCGCGCTACCGGCGGAAATCCAGTTCGAATCGTAGTTCTTCGAGTTGCGGTAGCAGGTGAGCACCTGGTACCCACGATTGACGCCACGGTTCATCGCCGAGACGAAACCGGGGTCGAGCACGTTATCGGCGTCGAAGACGAAATACGCATCGTAATCGGTGCGACCCGAGCAATCACCGTATAAGACGCGGATGCGGTTGAGCGCGAAGTCGAGCGCATGGCTCTTGCCCACCACCAGGCGATCGTTGCGCACGAGCACCTCGGCGCCAGCCTCCTCGGCGACCTGGGCCGTGTTGTCCGTGCAGTTGTCGGCGATGACAAAGACGTCGATGAGCTCTTCGGGATAGTCCTGGTTCTTGATGCTGCGAACGAGCTCGCCGATGACGGCCTCCTCGTTGCGTCCGGCAATCATCACCGCGAACTTGTGGAGCGGCTCGTCTTGCACGTGCGTGATCTTGCGACGATGGTCCTTCACCAAGACAATGACGGCATACACGGCCTGATACATGTAGCAAAGGCTGAATACGAAGAACAGGAACAGGTTGAAGGTGTTGACGAATGTCGCCATATTCTCGCTGCGGTACCTCTCCGGGTGGTGTCTGTAGATTCGTTGTTGCATTGTAATGCAAGCAGATAGCAAGCGCCAATCGCTTCACAACATGCGCACGGGATGTTAAGGGGGCATTCAGGTGAGCAGATTGCAGGCTTTCTCTCGCACCCGAGTTGTATGCAATCTGCGCGCCTTCATTTTTGCTCACACCGGCAAGCTGCAACGCTCCGACGGTCGCTTCCCGACAGCCCGCTTCGCGGTCTTTACGGCGCGCTCCCTTGGACCTTCGCTTTGCAGCTTGCCGGTGCGCTCACCTCATCCACCGCCTGCCTACACGTCGTCACATCGACAATAACGCAATGGCCATCTGGAGGTAGGTCTCGGGCTCGAGGGTCTCGCCGCGCGTCGTGGGGGCAATATCGCATTGGGCAAGCAGACGATCGACCACGTCCTTGGGATAGCGGCTGCTCATGGAATTGCGGATGGTCTTGCGCCGCTGAGCAAAGGCCGCATCTGCCAAGGCGCTCGCAACTTCGAGCAGCTCGCGGTCCGGTGCATCCTCGTTTCGCTCGATATGGATGACAGCGCTCTCGACATGCGGCGCGGGCATGAAGCAGCCAGGCGGCACCTGGAAGCGGTCGGTCACATGTGCGCGCAAGCGCAACTTGACCGTATACGCGCCGTAGTTCTTGGTACCCACCGCAGCGCACATGCGATCGGCGACCTCGCTTTGCACCATGACCGTCATCGCCTCGATGAAGTCGAAGCGCTCCAGCCAGTCGAGCACGACCGTCGCAGCGATGCCGTAGGGCAGGTTGGATACGAGCTGATGGGGCATTGGCGCCGCAAGCCGCGTGCATGCCTGCTCGATTTCCGCGCGCGTCACCTTGAGGGCGTCCTTCTCGATCAGAACGAGACGATGGGAAAGGTCCATGGTCGTCTGCGCAAGCACGTCGACAAGGTCGGAGTCTCGCTCGATGGCGATGAGCCGCGCGCGTTCGAGCAATGCGAGGGTGAGCGTGCCGATACCCGGACCGATCTCGAGCAACGTGGAAAGCTCGCCGTCCGCTCCCGGTTCGGGAATCCGCGCGAGACGCAGGATGTTGCCGATCACGTTATCGTCGACGAGGAAGTTCTGGCCGAGGGCGCGCTTCGCGCTCAGCCCGAATTCCTGCAGAACGCCCTTGGTTGCACGGGGATTTGCCAGCGGGGAATACGGCATCGTCACATCCGCCCGATACTCGCCATCACCCTGCCAGAGAGCGTGATGGCGTTTCGCAAATCGTACTGGTCGCCGATCATGCGCATGATGCGATCGGGTTCGATGCGCAGGTTCGCGCAGTTGAGCGCCGACGTGCAGATGGTCTCGAGAGGCTCGGTGCCGTAGGGATCTCCCCCATCGCCGATGACAACGAGATGCGCGGGACGCTTGCGCGGAATCCAGTCCTTGAGCACGTACTTGCGCGCCCAATACATCTGGCAGCGATCGAGTGCCGCCTTGAGCCAACCAGAGGGGCCTGCGAAGTAGACAGGCGCGACCACGACCGCGCAGGATTCCATATGGCGGGAGAGCACGTTCCAGGCGTCCCCCTTGATGCAGCACAGGCCGGTCCGGCTACATGCCTCGCAACCCGTGCATGCCGCGACCGGGTATTTCGCGATTTCGTAGAGCGTGACGGCGGCTCCGGACAGGCGCAGGTACTCCGAAAGCTTGCGCCCGAAAAGCGCCGACTTGCCATCTGTATGCGGTGAGCCCACCAGGATGAGGACCTCGGGCGGTCGCGGAGCCTCGTCATCAGGCTCATCTTGTTCGTCTTCGAGTCCTTCTTCATCATCGCCAACGTCCGTGCCACGACCGACGAATGTCTCTTCGACGGCATGTCCGTCTTCGGAATCAGGCTCATCGAGGGCGGAACCGCCAGAGGACAGGACATCCTCGACAGGTCCACCCTCATCCGTGGTGGCTTCCGGTTGCTCGGAGTCGACTTCGGGCACCTCGGCGCATGCCGACTTGAAGCCGCCCTCATCCGCAACATCGGTCATCAGCTCGTCATGCTCTTCGGGGATGTTTTCCTCGGCAATCTCATCGGGAGCCCGCTGCCCCGTAACGTCCCCTGCCAACGAAACGGACATGCCGCCATCGACGTTATAGATCGGCGTGGTCTCGATTGGCTCGCCTCGGCAGCTGCCGCATCGCCCACATTCGTGCCAACGTCGCGCTCGACATCCTGCGCGACGGGAACGTCCTCCTCGGAATCCAACTCGTCGACCGGGACTTGCTCCTCGACGGGCTCCGGCCTTGCCGGTTTGGGAGCCTTCAGCCTCTCGAAGTCCTTCTCGGTTGGAAGTTTCTGTCTTCTCGACTTCTTCGCCACGGAGGAGCCTCACCCTCGCTTCACGTCGAGCAAATCGAGAGCGTTCTGGAAGACGTGCTCGGCGAACTGCGCCTCGGTGAGCCCCCGTTGCAGGGCCGCATAGTCTGGCATGGACGTCACCGGCGCCACGGCACCCTTGTCGATGTCGCTTTGACGCGGCTGCAAAAGCTCGAAGGCGCGCTCGGCCCCCGCATATCCAAAGCAATCGAGCAGCTCGCGCAAGGTGAAGACGGTCTGACTCGGCGTACAGACCGTGCCGCGCAAGGGCTCGGGAGCCATGTAGGGAGCATCGGTTTCGGTCAGCAGGCGATCGACGGGGACATCGAGAGCGGCCGCACGCGTCTCCCAGCTCTTCTTGAAGGTGAGCGGACCGCCAAAGGCAACGTAGCAGCCGAGTTCGAGAAACGGGGCCAGCGTTTGGGCGTCAAGGTTGAAGCAGTGCACGATGCAGCCAGCTTTGGGGACGCCCGTCTCGCGCAAGATGGCGAGCGCGTCATCATGGGCCTCGCGCAGATGCAGGCTTACGGAAAGCCCGTGCTCCTGTGCCATTTGCAATTGTGCGGCAAAGACCTCGCGCTGCACATCGCGCGGGCTGAAATCGTAATGGTAGTCGAGCCCCACCTCGCCTAGGCAGCACGTCTCGGGACGGGCAAGCAGGGCGATAAGCTCGTCACGCGCATCATCGAAGTACTTGGCGTTGTGCGGATGCACGCCACAGGCAAAGCGAACGCGTGGCATGATGGCCTGCGCCATCCCCCACTCCTCGAGCAATGCCGCGGCATCATCAAACCACGAGCCGAGCCCGTCGTAGGTATCACGCGCCGTCCGTCGCGTCACGTCTCCGTCGTCGCCGTCAAGCTCGGGTCTTGTCGGGTCGGTCATGCAGCAGATGAAGTCGACGCCATGGGCCGCCGCCTGCGCAAGCGTGAGCCCCGGTTCGGGAAACATGCCCAGGTGACAATGTGTGTCGGCGACAAGCGTGCCGTACGGCAATTCGGGAGCAGGCTTGACCTTGCCCTTCGAATTGCGAAAGAGCGCGTCACGCTCATCGAAGTGTTTGAAGTCGTTGTAGCCCATTACTTCTCGAGACGCGGGAAGAGAGCGTCACCCTTGGTGACCTCGTTGCCAGCGGGAAGCCCGCCCCACAGCGCGAGCTCGACGGCGTTGTCGACAGCGCACGGGTCTTCCAAGCCCAGGCGTCTCCACAGCTCCGTCGACGTATTGGGCATGAAGGGGGCGAGGAGCAGCGCGGCGATGCGGCAGGTCTCCAGTGCGTTGTAGAGCACGAACGCCAGCTCGCCCTGGGTCTCCTCGTTCTTGGCGAGATTCCACGGCGCACTTTCCTCGACGTAGAGGTTTGCGCGATGCAGAAGCTCCATGACATGAGCGGACGCCCCGCCGAAGTCGATGTCGTTCATGCACGCGGCGTAGCGCTCGTAGAGACCCTCGGCAATCTCCGAGAGCGGATTTTCCTCCAGGCCGAACTCGGCGGGTACCTCGGGCACCTGTCCGTCGAAGTACTTGATGACCATATTGCTCACGCGGCTGAAGAGGTTGCCGTAGGTGTTGGCCAGATCGGCGTTGTAGACCTGCGTGATGCGATCGTGGCCAATATTGGCATCGGAACCAAAGGTCACGTCACTCAGGAAGTAGTAGCGATAGGCGTCCACACCGTAGCGCTCGATGAGGTCGCGCGGATAAAGCGCGTTGCCCTTCGACTTGCTCATCTTGGAGCCATCGGCGGCCATCAGAAAGCCGTGCGCGAAGACGTGACGCGGGCACTCCATACCAGCGGCCATGAGCATGGCCGGCCAGATTACGCAGTGAAAGCGGATGATGTCCTTGCCCACGAAATGGAAGTTGGCCGGCCAGAAGCGTTCGAGCAACGTCGTGTCATCGCTGCCGTAGCCGAGCGCGGTGAGGTAGTTGATGAGCGCGTCGACCCACACGTAGGTGACATGCTCGGGATCGAATGGCAGCGGAATGCCCCAGTCGAACGCCGTGCGGCTCACGGACAGGTCATGCATGCCGCCCTCGATGAAGGAGCGGATCTCGTTCTCGCGAATTTGCGGGCGAATGAAGTTGGGGTGCTCGTCATAGTACGCGAGCAGCTTGTTGCCAAACTCGGAGAGCTTGAAGAACCAGTTTTCCTCGTGGATGACCTTGACCTCGCGGCCACAATCGGGGCACTTGCCGTCAACCAGGTCGCCTTCGGTGAACTGCGTCTCGCACGGCGTGCAATAGTAGCCGTCGTAGGTTCCCTTGTAGAGGTAGCCGTTGTCATGGAGCTTCTGCATGAAGTCCTGGACGCCCTTCACGTGGCGCGGCTGCGTCGTGCGGATGAAGTCGTCGTTGGTGATGTCGAGGTCGCGCCACAGCTCGGTGAATTGCGTCACCTGGCTGTCGCACCACTCCTGCGGCGTCATGCCGTGCGCGGCAGCGGCCTCGGCGACCTTCTCGCCATGCTCGTCCATGCCGGTGAGGAAGAAGACATCGCGCCCGTCCATGCGGGCGAAGCGGGCGGTGGCATCGGTTGCGACAGTGGTGTACGCAGTGCCGATATGCGGCTCGCCGTTAACGTAGTAGATGGGCGTGGTTACGTAGAAGGGCTCTTTGCTCATGGGGTCTTGGTCCTCACTCGAACGGATATGTTGGTGGAGATTATAGCGGCTTACATAAGGCGTAGGCTGTCCAGATTGAGCGCAAGAGTATCCGACTAGGTGATTTGAGTCTCATAAACGTATTTCATTGTGTTACAATTGCATCATAATGAAACACATTATTAAGGGGCGTACGATGGCTAAAACAGCAGCAATCAGCATGAGGATCGATCCTGAAGTCAAGAGCGAAGCCGAGTCCATCTTTGGAAATTTCGGTCTTACCCTTACCGACGCCATCAACGTATTTCTGCACAAATCCATTATGGAGGGCGGCCTTCCATTCGACGTTAGGCAGCCTCGGTATAACGCCGTAACAGAGCGGGCAATACAAGAGGCGCGGGATATTATTGCCGGAAAGGCTGAAGCCGCTGGTTATGATTCGGTCGATGCCATGTTTGCTGATTTGGACAAATAGACGATATGAAGTTAACGCTTGTCCCAACGTCACAATTCAAAAAGGACTATAAACGTATAAAGAAGCGTGGTTATGACCTTGGTGCACTCCATGATGTGCTTCAAAAGCTTGCGAACGGCGTGCAGCTTGACGAACGCAACCATGATCACGCACTCGCAGGCGGTTATATAGGCTTTCGTGAATGTCACATTAAACCAGATTGGTTGCTCGTCTATGCGATTGATGGGAAGAAGCTGATTCTCACCGCTTCCAGAACTGGTACGCATTCGGATTTGTTTGATGAGTGATGCAGCGCATGTGTCAAAGAGCAGCATAATCATTTATGGGCTCTCAGCTAAATGATTATTTAGCTGCGTGAGTTCGCTCTGCATCAAGCACGCACTGCCGCGCCGCCATTGCCAGCTCATATTGTTTGCTGCTACTCAAATTGATGACGTGGTATTTATTGTCAAAAAGGCTGAATGTGTAGACATATCCTGGAACGGCAACTACCACCCGCTCGAAAGAAACCGCATAGTTGCCTGCAGTTTGTTCAAGCTTTAACAGAGCATCTTGAAGCATCGTTTTGCTTGCGCAGATGTCAGACAGCATGAATAAGTGGTTATGATTGAATACTTTATATCCGCTTTCATTGAGCAGCCGGAGCTTCCTTTCATAACTGTCTTGCATTAATGTGAGGTCATCATGCCTCGTTGGATGAAAGCACGCATACTCATTCACGCTTGCGTTGAGCTGAGATAATCTTTCTTCGATATGATTTCGCTTCGCAGGTTCTCTCTCAATGCAATATCGCATATACAAAGCGTCGATTTCCTTGCTTTCCTCGGGTATCGACCAAGTGACTTCAACGCCCAGGCTATTAGAAGTATCAATTAAATCGGGCCTGTCAGATAAAACCAAAGATGAATAAATAGATGGCTCGAGCCATGACAAAACATGTCGAGCATATTCCTCCCAGATATCGACTTTCATGTGAGACGGCAATATACCGCTATGCAAATCTATGCTACTTAAATCGGTCAACCAAGCTCCTCAATTTCGCTCACATCAATTCCACCGGATATGAGTTTCGGAAGTAGCGCATCGCGCAATTCCGATAATTCGCGTGATTCAATCTTGAGCGAAATTACCTCCTTAACTAAAGGATCAAACAATTCTCTTAGCTCATTCATTCTACTCTCGCTTGGGATATATACTTCAGACTCCGCTAAGGCCGAGCGCTTAATGTGGCCCATGGTTGTTGCCCGATCCTTTGCGAGAGCAATGAACTTTCGCATATGGTAGTTGGTCCAAAGGTAATAAAACCAAGGGGCGAATTTCTCTGAGGTCACCTTGAACAGATGCTGATTCAGCCCGGCATTTCCGCCAGCCCAAAAGTCAAGCAAGAGTGTCCCGGACCAAGAAAAAATAAGATCTCCATCGTAAACCCGGACTGATTCGTCAATATCGCTTCTGCATCTTTCCGCATCTGCCGCACATCGCCCTTGCCCGAGTTCCTTAATTTTTAAAACTGGCAGTCCGAAATCATTTCCTTCCGGCCTGAATTTCTGCATAGCTAAACCGTTCTTATAGTTTGCAATATCAAGAAGACTGACCTGGCTCCATGTGTTATCTATGGATTCAAGAACCTCCTGTTTGAACAAGGCATCGAGCCCCTCATCTAAATAATCATTTAGCTGATTCTCTTTATATTTGTCCAATTTACAAAGACGGTGATGCCCCCGCCTATCATCAATCAGACCAAATCGTCATATTAATTCCGATTTTGAAGAACGAAGGGAGCGGAAATGACAGATTTGGTAATTGAGGACATTTTGCGACGCATGAGCAAGACGCTTTCATGCAGACAACTCAAAACTCTAAAAGCAGAGCTCAAAGCCGTGCAGGGCATGCAAACTGTATGCAATGATGATAATGATTTACTTACTCTTTTCCTCACTGCTAAAGAAGTTGAGGGATGCTCATCAAAAACACTGGCATACTACGAAAGCACGATCAACAAAATGAGTGCTGCAATTGAAAAGCCCTACACGCAGCTAACCACCGATGACCTTCGTAAATATCTTAGTGATTACGAAGCTGAGCGTGGGGCAAACAAGGTCACCATCGATAATATTCGACGCATTTTCTCGAGCTTCTTTTCGTGGCTCGAAGATGAGGATTACATCGTGAAAAGCCCTGCCCGGCGTATTCATCATGTAAAAACGCCTGCTCTTGTCAAAGAGACATTAAGCGATGAAGACCTAGAGGCGCTGCGTGATGGATGTAGGTGCGAACGCGACCTCGCCATTATCGACATGCTCGCCTCTACAGGAATGCGCGTCGGCGAGCTCGTTCGCCTCGACAGGGCAGATCTCGATTTACACGAACGAGAATGTCTGGTTCTTGGAAAGGGAAATAAGCAACGTCCGGTCTACTTCGACGCGCGAACAAAACTGCATTTGAAGAACTATCTCGCCTCCCGAACTGATGATAATCCTGCCCTCTTCGTAAGTTTGAATGGAAGGCGCGAGCGTCTGAGCATTAGCGGAATCGAACTGCGCTTGAGGCAACTGGGGAGAAGACTGCTCCCCCAGCGCGTTCACCCTCACAAATTCCGGCGGACGCTTGCAACAAACGCAATAGACAAGGGAATGCCTGTCGAGCAAGTGCAAAAGCTCCTCGGTCATGCGAGAATAGACACGACCATGCATTATGCGATGGTGAGCCAGAACAACGTGAAGGCTTCGCACAGAAGGTATTTGGAATGACATCTTTGAAGCTATCTGATTTGTGCAATATCAGGTATGGCAAAGACCACAAGAAGCTCGTTGACGGCCCCTATCCCGTATACGGCTCTGGCGGCATAATGCGATACGTCGAGAAACCCATCTCGCAGGGACCGTCAGTCCTCATCCCCCGTAAGGGCACCCTGGGAAACCTCTTTTACACTGATGGACCTTTCTGGACAGTCGACACCCTCTTTTGGACAGAAATAGACGATAAAAAGATCATCCCGAAATACCTGTATTACTTGCTTAAAACCGAAGACCTTGCAAGCCTCAACATAGGTACAGCTGTACCGAGCCTCTCCGCTGATGTTCTCAACGAGATTCAGCTTAGCGTCCCCGAAATGGAGACACAGAAGAAGACTGTCGCGTTGCTCGATTCAATCGAATCAAGAATCAACATTAACAATCAGATAAATGATTATTTAGCTGCGTGATGTCGACTCTCGAGACGTCGATTTCGCCAGACATGAGCTTGGGGAGTAACGAATCTCGGAGCTTCTCAAGCTCCCTGTTCTCCTGTACGTTATATCTGATGGATTTATCAATCGGTTTAGCAAAGCTTTCAAATTCATTGATGGCGGTTATTGTAGGTAATGCTATTGGAAATGCCTTGAGTGCCTTACCGTTAATCGATCCAAAAACTGTTCCTTCGCCATTGAAGGCATCGAGCTGTGTTTTAAGCGAACGCATGAGATATAGAACATAAGACCTATGATCACTATGAATTGCTGCCAAACCACGGCCAATGCAACAATCTTCAAATGCGACGTTCAAATCACCTACTGGTGCACGAACACTCATGAGAACATCGCCTTTTAAGGCCATACGTTTTGGCTCTGTGGTAAAAAGACGTTGCGTTGGGTAGCGCCATCCAAACTCTCCGCGCCCTTGATAAAACACTACGCCTTTGCCTTCTTCGTTATAAGAGGTACCAACGGGAGATTGCCCCATAGTAACTTCAGTGATATCAGAAAGCTGTGCGTTAGCTTCCAGCGAATTAAACATCTCTTTGAAATAGAAATCCGCAAGTTCAGCTAAATAATCATTTATCTGTTCGTTAGAGGCTATTTTTTTATCAAGCATCCTCAGGAAAAATGAAACACGCCTTTGCACGTCAATGTTCGGCAGCTCAATCTTGAAAGAAGCCAAATCATCAATTCCCAGTGTTGGATATGTAGAGACGCTTTGTTCCGCGAGTGCTTGGAAATGCTCCGTGGCTTCTTTTGTTGTTAAAGCATAGTAAAGATAGTCAGGCACAACTTTAGATTTATCGGCGTCGATAACACTGAATCCAGTAGAGACAAGCATGTCATCTGGTGGATAATCAAGTAGCGCATGATGCTCTTGGTTAGGGCGCACCATAGAAAAGACTATGCTTGCGTTTTTGACCTTTCGTCGAGCCCTACTTGGTACTTTATCTGCCGAAGTATCTAGGACCTGGGGGGCTCCAATCTTACCTTTTGTAACATTCCCAGTATCGAGATACCGAATAATAGGCCATTGTTCCTTATTAGAATACTGGCGGGCATTAATGCTAGCGATATCAGAAATAAGAACCGGCTTATATCCCATACCCAATCGCCTCCAGGTTCTTCTTAATCTGTTCCTGCAGGCGATTGGATTCCTCAAAGCATTTCGACAGCTCACCAGTAATTCGCGCCATCTTCTCCTCGAAAGGCTCGCCGTCATCCTCGACATCGGCGATACCTACATAACGGCCGGGGGTAAGGATATAGTCCTGTTTAGCGATATCATCAATGGTGGCTATCGCACTGAAGCCCTTTTCTTCTTCAAGCTTACCCTCTCTGAAAGCGTCGAATGCTCTGGCGACTCTCGCGATATCCTCATCGGTAAACTCACGCAACCTACGGCTCACCATCGTGCCCATCTCGCGAGCATCGATGAAAAGCGTCTCTCCTGGTCGAGACTTTCCCTTCGAAATGATCCAGAGACTAACGGGAATGCCCGTGCTGTAGAAAAGCTTGTCAGGCATGGCTACGATGCCCTCAACCAAATCGGCATCGACGATGGCTTTTCTGATGTCACCTTCACCGCCCGATTGACTCGATAATGAGCCATTGGCAAGCACCATTCCCATGCGGCCACCTTGCGCAAGATGGTGAATCATGTGCTGAACCCATGCGAAGTTCGCGTTTCCCGCAGGCGGAGTTCCAAATTCCCACCTGGGGTCATTCTCAAGCTCCTTGCCTCCCCAATCCTTCAAATTGAACGGCGGATTAGCCAGGATAAAATCGAAATCCTCGAACTTGTGGACATCATCAAAGAACGTATCTTTATTTGCCGGTCCAAGATTCGCATCGACACCCCTGATGGCAAGGTTCATCATCGCCATTTTCCAGGTAGTCGGATTGCTTTCCTGGCCATAAATAGACAGATCGTCAATGTTGCCTTGGTGACGCTTGACGAACTCGGCCGACTGCACGAACATCCCGCCACTTCCACAGCAAGGGTCGTATACGCGCCCGTGATAGGGCTCGATAATCTCGACGAGCGTCTTCACGATACACGCCGGCGTGTAGAATTCGCCAGCGTTCTTTCCCTCGGCTTCGGCAAACTTGCTCAGGCAGTACTCATAAGTTCGACCAAGAATATCCCTCGTATCGCCTTTCTCGGCCATTTGAACATTGGTGAAAAGGTCCACCACATCGCCAAGGCGGCGCTTATCCAGTTCTTGCCGGGCAAAGTTCTTGGGAAGGATATTCTTGAGCTTCGGATTTTCGGCTTCGATTTGACGCATGGCCTCGTCGATGACTTTGCCAATCTCCGGCTCATGCGCAGCTGCGGCTATTTCAGACCAGCGAGCGCTTGCGGGGACATAGAAAATGTTTCTATAGCTGTATTCATCTCTGTCTTCCTCAAAACCATCGCCCTCGTCGACAAGCTCCTGATAGCGTTCGTCAAACTTGTCGGAAATGTATTTCAGGAAGATTAGACCCAAGATAACGCTTTTGTACTCCGAAGCATCTAGGTTGCCGCGAAGCTTGTCGGCCGCCTTCCAAATTTGCTCCTCGAAACCTATCTCCGCGGTATTCTCGCTCTTCTTTGCCATGCTCGTCCTTACTCGTGAATCTTGTTATCAGCCCAAAGCTCGCACTGGGCCATGACGGTCTCGAGGGCGCCTGCCGCTTCCTCAGGTGGGTACTTGTACTTTTTCAGCAGCCTCTTGATAGCACGCCTCATGCCCGCTCTCGCACTCTCCTTCTTCTGCCAGTCTATCGTCGCGCTTCTCTGCAACGTATCCGTTAACTCGCGGCTTATCGCGACGAGCTGATCGTTGTCGTAGAAATCCTTGACGGCCTGTGGTTTGGTGATGGCATCATAGAATGCCATCTCCTCATCGGTAAGTCCCAGCGCCTTGGCGTCGAATCGATCCTGCATCATCTCGCGTGCCATCTTCAGAAGCTCTTCTATGACTTCGGCATTGGTGAGCATCCCGTTTAGATAGGCGTTGAGTGTTTTTTGGAGCATGTCACTGAATTTCTCCGACTTGACGACGCTCGTGCGTTGATACGTTTTCACCTGCTCCTTGATAAGACGCTTCAGGCTTTCGAGAGCGACGTTCTTCTGTTTCATGTTTGCGATTTCGCGTAGAAACGCCTCATCGAAAAGCGATATCTCGACTTTGTCTTTATCGAAAAGATTAATGACACCCTCGGCTTTAACCGTTTGGTTCATTATCTCAGTGACGCGCTTGTTGAACTCCGCGTAGCTCATGCCCTTGCCACCGCTGCCATTTCGGCCCTCGATACGCAGAATCTGTACGCGCAGAACAGAGAAGAAGGCGGCTTCATGCTGATCTTTCTCATCTACGAGGCTTTTGCAGAGGCTCAGGGCCTGATTCATAAGCTGGCACTGCCTGATGAAGTCTTCCTTATCGTACTCACGCTTTGGATTGAGTAGCCAGTCGGTACCATCGGCAATTGCCATCGCAAGATCTGATTTACTTCCGCTGAAAATTTGTTTTTCGTACTTGAAGCCAAACAGAAGATCCCGGCAAACGCGAAGCTTCTCTTGGAACTTCGGAAGGGCTGTAAGAGCGATGTCCGTATCACCGTAATTGGTCTGATCTCGATTCGTGTAGTCCTTCATCGCTCGTTTGAGTGCGTTGGCAATGCCAATGTAGTCGACGACAAGACCACCCTCCTTGCCCTTGCACACACGATTAACGCGCGCAATAGCTTGCATGAGGTTGTGTCCGGACATGGGTTTGAACACGTACATCGTGGAAAGGCTTGGCACGTCAAATCCGGTAAGCCACATATCGACGACGATGGCAATCTTCAGGGAATCATCGTCGGTCTTGAACTTTCGCTCCATTTCTTTCTTGTGAGTTGTCCCGCCACAGACTTCGAACCATTCCTCGGGGTCTTGGTTGGACATCGTCATCACGACGCCGATCTTCTCTTCCCAATCGGGTCGTAAGGCGAGAATTTGATGATAGATCTTCATGGCAATGGGACGGCTATAGGCGACGATGAGTGCCTTACCAGCTAGGATGTCCTCGCGATTGTTCTCATAATGCTCAACGATGTCCTTACAAAGAGATTCGATGGTCTCCGGCGTGTCGAACAACGCATCCAATCCGACATGGTCGCGCTTTGCCTTCTCGACGCTCACCTCGTCTGCCTCGGCGGTGAACTCGTTATAAGCGTTGTCGAGCTGTTTGAGCGCATCCTCGTTGAGACTTAGAGCGACAACGCGGCTTTCATAAAACACTGGCTTGGTGGAATTGTCCTCGACGGACTGTGTCATGTCGTACACATCGATGTAGTCACCGAATATCTCACGAGTGTTCTTGTCTTCTGTCGAGATAGGCGTGCCTGTAAAACCAATATAGGAAGCGTTGGGAAGCGCCTTTCGCACGATTCTCGCCGCCCCCACGATGATGTTTCCTTCGGCGTCCATGCGCTCTGTCAGCCCGTACTGCCCGCGATGGGCCTCGTCAATCATGACAACCACGTTTGACCTATCGCAAAGCGCCTCATCGCCATCGGTGAACTTCTGCATGGTAGTGAAGATAATGCCATTTGCTTCGCGACCCACGAGCAGTTCTTTCAGATTCGCACGACTCGCAGCTTGGACAGGTTGCTGGCGCAAGAATTGACTGCATCGGGAGAATTGACCATATAGTTGGTCGTCAAGGTCATTTCTGTCTGTGATGACGACAATTGTCGGGCTATCAAGTCGCTCCTGAAGCAAATGCGCAAGAAAGACCATGGAAAGTGACTTGCCACTCCCCTGCGTATGCCAGAAAACGCCAATTTTGCCATCACCCTCGACGGCCTCTTCGGTTCTCAAAGCCGCCTTCTTCACGGCGAAATACTGATGATAGGCAGCGAGGATTTTGATTGTCTGCCTCGAAGTATTGCTAAAGCAGATGAAGTTTTTGACAATATCCAAAAGGCGGTATTTCGGCATCATGCCATCGAGCATGGTTTTCCATGTAGCCAATGCGGTTTCGGAATAATCTCCGTCAACAGATTTCCAAGCGACGAAGCGGTCTTCGTCGGCGGTAATCGTGCCCACTCTCGTCTCTGCCATATCACTCATCACGCAGAAGGCGTTGGGCACAAAAAGGCCCGGAATGTGCTGCATGTAGTTGCGAAGCTGCAGGTATGCCTCGGAAGCATCCGTCTCTTCGCGCGATGGGCTCTTGAGTTCGAATATGACAAGAGGCATTCCGTTGACGAACGCAATGATATCCGGACGCTTTTCCGAATATTCGACGTATGTCCACTGATTTACTACGTGGAAGTCGTTGTTCTCAGGATCGCTGTAATCAATGAGATAGATGATGTCGTCACGTTCTTCTTTGCCATCAAAATAGCGAACCTCAACGCCATTCTGAAGATAGTCTGTGAAGGTTTCGTTTCTATGCTGAAGCGAATCGCCTTCAATATTTGATATCTTCAGTATGGCTTCTTGAATCGCGGCCTCTGGTACACCCATGTTGATGCGAGAAAGTGCCCGTGGCAGGACATCCGGAAGAAAAACGTCATCATATTTATCACTGGTTCTACGAACGTCTGGGCCATGAAGATATGTATAGCCAAGCTTATTCCGTAGATGTTCAACCACGACGTCCTCGAAGAACTCTTCGTTTATTCGCGTTTTGCTGAATGCGTAATCGATGTTGCTGGCCTGCATGGCTCTCCCCGCGTAACGGCCTGTTCTACACAAAAGTATGCTATTGCATGCTTCTGATGATTCAAAAGGGTGTTGACGACTCGAAATTATACGCTGTAATTGACGATAAACCGACGTGAGCAGCTGACATCAAATATCAGCAGAAAGCGCAAGCGGGGTGTTTAAGAATACCCAAGGCACCCTCATGCCAGCTATATTCCAGCTATATTGATAGAAAAGGCCACCCATGCTATAAAGTAATCGGTGGCTGAATAGGCTACCTCCAAGCGCCGGGGGCTTATCCCCCGGCAGTTTTATGAGGAATACGCTCTTTTTCAAGCAGACAATCATTATCACTCTGGAAAAGAAAGAATGAGGTCGTAGAGCTTGTTTTTGGGAAGGCCGAGTTCGCGAGCGAGTTGCTTGGCAAGCGCGGACTTGGGTGTGCCGGCGGCCAGCTCAGCAACGATACGTTCGCGCAAGGCGGGATCATCGAGCGATGCTACCCGCTGCGCTCGGACATCCGGTGGTGCGATAACTAGGGCGATCTCGCCCTTGATGGCATCGCGGGCGGCGAGGTTTGCGGCAAGCCCGTCTGCGGGCAGGCGCAGAACCTCCTCGTGCAGCTTGGTGAGCTCGCGGCACAGCGCAACCGGACGGGCGCCATAGGCCTGCGCGATGAACGCGGCTGATGCGGTGACACGATGCGGAGACTCGTAGAAGACCAGCGCAGCATCGAGGTTTGCCAGCGATTCGAGAAGCGCGGTGCGCTCGGCCTCCTTACGTGGCAAAAAGCCTCCGAAGTAGAAGGCGTTGTACTTGAACCCCGAGGCAACAAGTGCGGTCGTCACGGCCGACGGCCCCGGCAAGACATCCACCGGCACGCCCGCCTCACGCGCGGCGTCGACAAGCACGCAGCCCGGATCGCTGATGCCCGGCATGCCCGCATCCGAGCAAAACGCCACTTCCTCACCGTCAAGCATGCGGGAGACGAGAGCAGGAGACTTAGCGGCGATGACGTTCTCGTCACAGCGCTCGAGCCGGTTCTCGATGCCGAAGTGCGCCAACAGTTTGCCGGTCACGCGCGTGTCCTCGGCGCAGACGACATCGGCCTGCTCGAGCGCCTCGAGCGCACGGGCGGTCATATCGCCCAGGTTGCCCAGTGGCGTGGGCACTATGATCAGCTTTCCGGTCATCATCATTGTCTAACAAAGGAATGAGACAGTTACCCTGAGCAACTGTCTCATTCCTTATCGCAATCGATTATGGCACTTACGCCACCAAGAACTTGGCAAGATCAATGCAACGTGCGGAGTAGCCCATCTCGTTGTCGTACCAGGAAATGCACTTCACGAAGTTGCCCTCGCCGCCAAGCACCTTGGTGAGCTTGGAGTCGAAGATCGAGGAATGCAGGTCGCCGATGATATCGCAGCTGACAATGGGGTCGACGCAGTACTCCAGGATGCCCTTCATGGGGCCTTCTGCTGCGGCCTTCATGGCGGCGTTAATCTCGTCGACGGTCACATCGCGCTCGAGCTCGGCCGTGAGATCGACCATCGAACCCGTCGGGGTGGGGACGCGCGTCGCGAAACCGTCGAGCTTGCCTTGCAGGCTGGGAAGCACCAGGCCGACGGCCTTGGCAGCACCCGTGGAGGTGGGAATCATGGAAAGCGCGGCGGCGCGCGAACGGCGGAAGTCCTTGTGATGCACGTCGAGGATCTTCTGGTCGTTGGTGTATGCGTGAATGGTGTTCATCAGGCCACGCTTGATGCCAAAGGAATCATTGAGGACCTTGGCAAACGGAGCAAGACAGTTGGTGGTGCACGACGCATTGGAGACGATGTTCATCGTTGCCGGGTCATAGACATCCTGGTTGACGCCCATGACGATGGTGGCGTCCACGTCCGTACCCGGAGCGGAGATGACGACCTTCTTGGCGCCGTTATCGAGGTGCACCTGACAGGCTTCGCCCGTCTTGAGACGACCCGTGGACTCGATGACGACTTCTGCACCGACGGAAGCCCAGTCGAGCTCCTTTGGCTCACGCGTCTGGAACGCCTTGATCTCGTGGCCCTCGACGACGAGCGCACCCTCCTTGGCATAGCACTCCTCGAAGACACGGCCCTGGCTGGAATCGTACTTGGTCAGATACGCCGCGCACTCGAGGTCACTCGGGTTGTTGATGGCGACGACTTCGACGTCCGGATCGAGCTCCGCGAGGCGAAAGACCAGACGACCGATGCGGCCAAAGCCATTGATGCCGATTTTGAGAGACATTCCAGATTCACCTTCCCTGAAAGGTTACATAACGACATAAGTATACCGGAGGAAGCCCGTTTCGGATGTGCGGAAAACAATGAGACAGTTGCTCTGAGCAACTGTCTCATCTAGAAGATGACAAGCTCGTCGCGGTTGATGAACTCGCGGGCACCATGTTCGCCCAGAAGACGGGCGAGCTCCATGGTCGAGTATCCGGCCAGGCCACGTCCGATGATACGCCCCTGCAAATCGACGACGTCGACCGGGTCCCCCGCCTTGAACGTGCCCTCGATCGCAACGATGCCCACGGGAAGCAGCGACCCGCCGTGATTCAGAAGCGCGTCGACTGCGCCGTCGTCACAGGAAACGCATCCCTTGACCTTGCCGCCAAGCGCAATCCAGGACTTGCGTGCCGCAAGGCCGTTCGAGCTCTCGTCGAAGAAGGTCGTGCCCACCCGGCGGCCATGCACGGCATCCGTGACGGCACCGCGTCGACGACCCTCGCAGATGACCATAGGAATACCGGCGGCCATGAGCACGCGCGCCGCCGCGATCTTGGTGATCATGCCACCCGAGCCACTGCGACTGCCCACGCCGCCGGCGCCGTTCTCGATTTCCTCGCTCATCTTGCTCACGGTGTCGAGTAACTCCGCGTCTTCGTTCTTGCGCGGATCGGCCGTGTACAGGCCATCGATATCGCTCAGCAAAACCACGAGGTCGGCATGAATCGAGGTCGCAACCATGGCCGCGAGCGTATCGTTATCGCCGAAGCGAATCTCCTCGACGGCAACCGTGTCATTCTCATTGATGATGGGAACCACGCCCAGCTCGAGCAAGCGCTCGATCGTGTCGCGCGCATGCAGATACGACTCACGCTGGCCAGTAGTCGCGCGCGTCATGAGGATCTGTCCCACCGTCACGCCAAAGCACGCGAAGGTATCGGTGTACTGGCGAATGAGTCCCACCTGGCCTATCGAGGCCGCCGCCTGCAACGTGGGCATGTCATCGGGACGGTCCCCGTGCATGCCGAGCACCTCGAGGCCAAGGGCGATGGAGCCGGAAGACACGATGATGGGCTGGACGTCCTCGTCGTGCATGAGATTGGCGCACTCGGCGGCGAGGTGCCCCACGAAGACGGCATCGACCTTCCCGTCCCTGACGAGGGTGGACGAACCGATCTTGATAACAACGCGTCTCATCGTCTAGCCCTCCCGGTCGATGATGTTGTCGTACTCTTCGTCACCCCAGCCAGCGGGCTCGAACTCGAAGGCGACGTCCATGATGCGCACCTCGTCGCTGGCGACGGCACCGGCCGCGGTCAGGGCACGCTCGACGCCCGCGCGTTCCATGCGGCGCTGCAGGAAGGCGACGGCCTCGTCGTTGTCCCACTCGGTCTGGACGACCATGCGCTCGATCTGAGACCCGCTGACCCTCCACGCGTGCCGCTCCTCGCGCGAGACGCGCAGGGCGCGGTCGCGCCTCTGACGCTCGAGCTCCCAGAGGTCTGTGCGGTCATCGCCCTCGTCTCGCTCGGCAGCCTCTGCCCGCAGGCGCGCGACCTCAGCGGCGCATGAGCTCACGAGCG
>ENA-OPBG01001136-OPBG01001136.1-human-gut-metagenome-genome-assembly--contig:-NODE-1136-length-19563-cov-3.350574_pt1 | contig 19563 bp, 14 predicted proteins | sample MGYA00241065_ERZ501446 | MGnify/ENA primary metagenome ERZ501446 (study PRJEB25962, sample SAMEA2042632) | human gut metagenome | biome: human gut; feature: human-associated habitat; material: faeces...
CAGCAAAATTTGCCGAAAAGACACTTGTATACGCTTGTGAAGACAGGTTCTTATTATACTACATCATCTCTCTTTTTCTATTTTCCATTGTCAATTCTGAAAAAATGTGCTATAATCATACTGACAATCAGTTGCATCGGCGGAGAATGGAGGGAAATATCTTGTGTTTCACAGTAATATTGGCGGATGATGAACCGCAGATTTTAGAGGGAATTCGGGATTCTGTGGAGTGGGAAACACTGGGATTTCGTGTCATTGCAACAGCACTGAACGGAAAGGAACTTCTGGAACAGACGGAAACGCTTCGTCCTGATTTGGTAATCAGCGACATTAAAATGCCGTTTCTGGATGGATTGGAAGTGGCGAGAATCCTGCATGAGAACATGATGCATATCAAAATTGTCCTTTTTTCCGGCTGGGACGATTTTGAATATGCACAGCTTGCCATTCGGTATGGGGTATCGGAATATGTGCTGAAACCCATCGACTTTCAGGAGATGCAAAACCTGCTGAAAAAAATCCGCGGAGAATTGGAAACGGAGTTGGAACAGCGTCAAAATCAGGAGCGTTTTGCGGAAATTTATCAAAAGAGTCTGCCGCTGCTGCAGGAGCAGTTTCTGATACAACTGGTCAGTGGCTCACTTACTCCAGAGCAGATGCAGCGGCAGCAAAAAAATCTGTCGGTTTCGCTGGATGCCAATTGTTTTTGTGTGGTCAGCATGAAAATCACGGAGGAAAGCGATGATTATCTGTCGCAGTTTTCCGTGGCAGAATCCGTCAATGAGATGCTGCAGCAGGTCTGTCCCTTTCGGACATTTCGTTATCTGGACAAGATCATTTATCTGTTGCTGCTCTCTGCCCCGTCGGAAATGATACGGATTCAGAAAGCACTGAACGAAGCCTCTCATATTTCCAAGCACTACAATCAAGTGGCATTTTCCTGCGGCATCGGCAGCATCTGTGAAAAGCTGGAAGAGCTGCCAGTTTCGTTTTCACAGGCAATGGAGGCGTTGGAATACAGCGTGGTATCCGCAGAAGAGTCTGTGACCTCTTATCAGGATGTGGAACTGTACGAAAACCACGTGTATACCTCTATATCCACAGAGGAACTGGAAATGGCGATCAAGCTGGAAGATCAGGAAAAAGTGCAGAAAGAAGTGGAAAAGCTGGTGACACAGCTGGAAGAGAGCCACTATAATTTCAATGCTTACCAGTCAGCGATTCTGGAGATCATTTTTTCCATCTCCGGCATTTTTCGCCAGTATCACATGATGGACGACGAGATATTCGCCGATGCCAAGCGTATGACCATGAAGGTCCTGTCTCTGGAAACGGGAGAGCAGCTGAACGCATGGCTGCTGAATTACTGCGATTATATCATTTATGCGATTCACCAGAGGAAGGTGGATCGGAACAGTATCCTTGCACAAAAGGCCATGGAATATGTCCAGCAGCATTACGGCAATGCGGAGCTGTCCGTGGACGAGGTGTGTGCCTATCTGCATGTCAGCACATCTCACTTTTCCAACCTCTTCCGCAAGGAAACCGGCATGAGTTTTCTGGCGTTCCTGACGAAGAAGCGAATGGACGAGGCAGTTCGCCTGCTGAAGACAACGGACGAAAAAAGCAGAGTAATCGGAGAAATGGTCGGCTATCCGGAACCCAATTATTTCAGCTATGTCTTTAAGAAGAACATGGGCATGTCGCCGGCGAAATTCCGAAAAGAACTGGCAACGGAGAACTAGTATGAAGAAAATATTGCAATGGCTGCACCGGAAGATTGACGGAAAGAGCATTTGTCTGATTTTTACTGCTCTGTTTTTCCTGACCGTCAGCCTGTTCACTGCACTGATCATCTCCCTTTATTCGGAGTATACCAAGGCGCAGATTGCCGCCTTTTTGCAGGAGAAAAATACCCAGCAGCTGCGGCGTATGAGTTTCAGCATTGAGAAAGATGTGGACGACACCATTGCGCTTGCCAATACCGCCTATTATCAGATCATCAAGAGCACTGACCTGCAGGCACTTTTGACGGAACAGACGCTGTCGGATTTCTGTCAGATTCATGAGAACAAGATTTTGTATGCCGCCATTTATGATATTGACGGGGCACTGCTCTGGCAGAATGCAGAGAATTATGATGCAGAATCTGCGGACAGTGCTGCATGGTTTCAGGCAGCAGAAACCGAAATTGACACCGTTGCATTTGATGTGCCTCATTATATCCAGACAGCAGCAGGATTTCAAAAAGCCATGACCGTTTCCCGCTATGTGGAGCTTCAGGACAGCGGAAAGAGCCGATCCGGAATTCTGCGGTTTGATGTCTGCATGGACAACATGGAGGCAGAGCTGAACATCTATCCGGCATCACAGACGGATTATTTTTACCTGATGGACAACGAAGAACATCTGATCTGCTATCCCTTTGAGAAACGACTGGAGAGCGGTGTGCGAACCGAATGGACGCTGCATGCACCGAAAAATCAGGTGGTTTTGCAGGACAAAAAGGAGTGGCTGCTCCAGCAGCAAACCATAGGATATACCGGCTGGGAACTGATCTCTGCTGCTTCTTTGACGGAAGAACTGCAAAACAGCACACAGCTCCGAACCGGAATCGCAGTCATTGTTCTGCTGATGGCGATGGTTTCTGTGATATTGGATTTTTTGATTCAGCGTCTGATGATCGCACCGGTTTTGCGGCTCTCCGAAACCATGAAACGGTTCGGACATGGGGAATTGCAGGTTCGTGCAAAAACAGAGAGCTGCGGAGAGATCAGAGGACTTTCCGACGGCTTTAATGACATGGCGGAAAAGACGAATCAGCTGATGGAACGAGTGCGGAAAGAGGAACGGGAAAAACAGATCACCGAGCGAAAGCTGCTGCAATCTCAGATCAATCCCCACTTTTTGTATAACACGCTGGACTCCATTATCTGGATGATACAGAGCAAAAAGTATGAGGGCGCCGGAAAAATGGTGTCCATGCTGGCAAAATTTTTCCGCATCTCCTTGAGTCAGGGAAAGGACATTATCCCGCTGCAAAAGGAACTGGAACACGCTGTCAGCTATCTTTCCATTCAAAATGTGCGGTTTCAGGATAAGTTTACATTTACGGTGGATTGGGACGAAAAACTGGCGGACTGCCTGTGTCCCAAGCTGGTGATCCAGCCGCTTTTGGAAAATGCAGTCTATCACGGCATGGAGGGCATGTATGAAGACGGGGAGATCCAACTGAAGATTTATGCGGTAAACGAACTGGTGCACATTGATGTGATCGACAACGGCGAGGGTATGACCGAAGCACAGGTGCAGAAGATGATGCAGGGCGATGTGGTGTCCAGCAAGCGAGGCTCCGGAATCGGTGTGAAAAATGTCAATGACCGAATCAAGCTGTATTTCGGTGAAGCATATGGCGTACAGATCATCAGTGCACCGGATGAGGGAACTACGGCACGCATCTATTTCCCCATGAGGAGGCAGGAAGATGAAACTGAAAAATAAGGTGCTCTGGGTCTTTGCCGGAGGGATTCTGCTGGTACTGCTGCTGTTTCTTGGGCAGCAGTTCTTTCAAACAAGGAAAAAACAGATCGCCGTGATTTTGTCGGAAGATGCAGTGTCCGGTTTCTGTTCGTTTCAGGAGGGCATCTATGACGGTGCAGAGGATTGTACGGTGTCACTTCGCATCATACATACCCCGGAGCTCTCGGAAAACGCATGGGCAGAATTGCTGTCTGCACAAAAAAAGCAGGGCTGTGACGGTGTTCTGCTGTTCTGTCCGGAACAATACTATACCGGAAGCGAAATGTTCTATGCCAAAACGCTGGAGCAATGCAAGCTTCCTGTCTTTTCTATCACCTATGCGCCTGCATTTTTCCACGGTGCCTATAGCGATGGCATGGAGCAGATCTCCGAGATCCTATCCCCGCAAATCCAAGAGGCAGCACAGGGTGCGTTCAAAATTGCCGCAGATACCACGCAGACAAAGAGTGTGCGAATTGCGGAGTCTGTGGAGCAGTGCCTGAAACAAAATGATGCGGTATATGATCGGGATACCAGTTCTGAAAACGGCTCTAAAACACTGTTGGTCTGCGGAGAAACAGAGGACGCCAAAGCTTTTTCCCATGCGGCGGCAGTCATTCAGATCTGCCCCGAACAGCCGGATTATACATTGCTGACGAGCGGTGCGGTGGACATGATCGTGACAGAGAATGATTATGGGTTTGGGTATCAGGCGATCGCCTATCTGACAAAGCGTATGCAGGGGAAAAATGTGCCGTTTTCTTCGCCGGAGCTGCGTGAAATCACAAAGGAAAATCTGTTCGATGCCCAGCAGGACGCACTGCTGTTTGAATAGGAGAAGTGCCATGAAAAAGAAGAACCTTATTTTCTCTGCGGTAGGCGTTGGACTTCTGGCGGCTGCTGCGGCGGGCGGATTTGTCCAATTTCAAAGGCAGCACACGGACCGTTTTTTGAAAGTGGGAATTGCGGTATATGATCTGGACGACCCCTATATTCAGACATTGACAGATGCCATTCGCAGTCAGCTGAAAGACAAGACCATCGACGGAAAGGAGATCATCTACGACGTTTTTGATGCCTCCGGCAGTGCGGTAACACAGAACACACAGCTTTACGAAATTTTGCAGCAGGAATATGACGTGATCCTCTGGAATCCGGTTTCGCCCACCAATGTCATGGGGATACTGGAGGACGCACAGGAACAGGATGTGCCGGTGATCCTGTTCAACCGTGAACCGGCGAAAGCCGATCTGGAGGAGCAGGACAATGTATGGTACGTCGGCACAGAGGCGAAAGAAGCCGGAAATATGCAGGGAGAAATGCTGATTCAGGCTTGGAATACCTGTGAGATGGACAAGAACCGGAACGGCATGCTGGATTATATTCTGGTAGAGGGAGAACAGGCACATACCGATGTCATCAACCGTACCGATGCGTTTCTGCAAACGGCTTCTGCTGCACTTCCTCTGAATCAGCTCCATGTGATCTCTGCGGACTGGGCGAGAACCTCTGCACTGCGGGAGATGCAGAACCTCTCCGCAGAGGATGTAACGGAAGTCGAGGCGGTCATTTGCAGCAATGACAGCATGGCGTTGGGTGTCGCAGATTTTTATGCAAAGCAGAAGCTGCCGCCGCCGGTCATCATTGGCATCAATGGGATTCAGGACATGCAGGATGCCATTGATGCCGGCGTGATTTACGGGACGGTAGATCTGAATGTTCCGGAACAGGCAAAAACCATTTTTGCAATCATTCAGGGAAATTTCGATGCCGGAGCAGAAATGCCGAAAGAAAAAGTCTGCTATCTTCCGCAATCTCCTTATACAAAATAAAATAAACATTCTTGAATTGTGTTGGAATTTGTATCTTTTGCACAGGATAATGTATTCCTTTGGGGGATGTCCTGTGGTATGATAAAGATGCAAACAAAACAGGGATCGGAACGAAAACAGGTCCCGATTCAAGGAGGTTTTTCTTATGTTAAAAAACAGCACACAACCCGCCGGCGGCGGAAACGTCATGTATCCCGGGAAAGTTCCGGGGAAAATCAAGTATACCTTTGCATTTGGTGCATTGGGCAAGGATATGATCTATGGCATGATCGCAACGTTCTCCATGATCTATTTCACCGACATCATTAAGGTTGCACCGGCATTTATCGGCATCATGTTCTTTGCCGCAAAAATCTGGGACGCCTTCAACGACCTGTTTATGGGAATGCTGGTGGACAACACCAGAAGCCGTTTCGGAAAGTTTGTCCCGTGGCTGGCAGTCGGAACACTGATCAACGCATTTGTTTTTATCATTTTGTTCACCGACTTCCATCTGAGCGGCATCGGACTTTGCGTATTTGCTGCCGTTGCCTATATCCTCTGGGGCATGACCTATACCATTATGGATATTCCGTATTGGTCTATCGTTCCGAATCTGACTTCAGATCCTCATGAGAGAGAAAAGGTTTCTGTACTGCCCCGTATTTTTGCCAGCATCGGTCAGTCCCTGATCATCGCCGGATTTGGCGTACAGATCATCAAGGGACTGGGCGGCGGTTATACAGGATACCACCGTTTTGCACTGATCATTGCCGCAACCTTTATCTTTACCATTGCAGTTACCGTCATCAATCTGCCGAAAAAGCAGGTGGGCAAAAAAGCAGAAAAGGTTTCTTTCAAGGACATCTTCTCCATCATCAAGAGAAATGACCAGCTTCGCTGGGCAGTGGCTCTGATCCTCCTGTACAACGTGGGAATCCAGTTCATTATGGGTGTTGCAACCTATTATTTCGCTTATGTCTGCAACAACAGCGGTATGCTCTCTGCATTTATGATCAGTGCCTCCATCGCAGAAGTGGTTGGTTTGATTATCTTCCCGAAGGTCACTAAGATGCTCTCCAGAAAGAAAGCATTCCTGCTGGCATGTATTCTTCCGGCAATCGGACTGATGATCCTGCTGCTTACCGGTATTTTTGCACCGCAGAACATTGTGCTCACTGTCATTGCAGGCGTGATCGTCAAGACTGGTACTGGTCTGGAACTGGGCTGTGCGACAGTCTTTCTGGCAGACGTGGTGGACTACGGCGAATATAAGCTGGGCGTTCGGAATGAGGGTGTCGTATTCTCCCTCCAGACACTGATCGTGAAGCTGACCGCCGCATTTACCTCTCTGTCCATCGGTTTTGCACTGGACCTGACCGGATATGTGCCGAACCAGATCCAGTCCCTCGCAACCCAGAACTCCATTCGTGTGCTGATGTGTGTCATTCCGGCAGTGGGAATGCTGCTGGCATATGTGGTATATCGCAGGAAGTATAAGCTGAACGATGCGTATATGAAAAAGGTGGTTTCCGCCATTTCCAGTCCCCAGACTGAATTGACATCCGAAAAGACAACAGAGGAGGCAGCATGACCATGAAACTGAAACAATTTCAGGCAGACTTGACCGCAGGAAAATATGATGAAAAGCTTTGCAGGCTCTACGGCAGCTCCGATGCCGTACTTGCTGCACAGCGTGCACGCTATTTGCAGGCGGCAGAGAACTTTTCCCGCCTGTATCCGGAACGGGAGGAGATCGCCGTATTTTCTGCACCCGGCAGAACCGAGATCGGCGGAAACCATACCGATCACCAGCATGGCTGTGTTCTGGCGGCCTCTGTTGATCTGGACGTCATTGCCATTGTGGCATTTCACGATGAGCATGTGATTCGGCTGCAATCTGCCGGGTATCCGCAGGATTATGTGGATTTGTGTGACCTTACGGTACAGCCAGAGGAAAAGGGAAAGTCCACTGCATTGATTCGTGGTGTGGTTTCCAGATTTCAGGAAATGGGCGTTGCTGTAGGTGGCTTTGATGCCTACACCACCTCCAATGTCCTGAGCGGCAGCGGGCTCTCGTCCTCGGCAGCCTTTGAGGTACTCATCGGCACTATCATCGACCAGCACTATCATGCAGGTGCTGCCGGAGCAGTAGAAATTGCCAAAATTGGACAGTATGCGGAAAATCGGTACTTCGGAAAAAAGAGCGGGCTGATGGATCAGATGGTAAGCTCTGTAGGCGGATTTGTGTTCATTGATTTTGAGGACACGGACAACCCGAAAATCGAAAAACTGTCCTGTCAGTTTGAAGATGCCGGCTATGTGCTTTGTATCACAGATACCAAGGGCAGCCATGCAGATTTAACAGATGACTACGTTTCCATTCCGGCGGAGATGAATCTGGTGGCTGCACAATTCGGAAAAAATCATCTGCGGGAAGTGGACGAGAAAGCGTTCCTGCAGGCACTTCCGAAATTGCGGACTGCCTGTTCCGACCGTGCTATTTTGCGTGCTGCCCATTTCTATGGAGATAACCGGCGTGCAGCCGAGGAGGCAAAGGCACTGTCTGGCAATGATTTTCCGCAGTTTCTGAAACTGGTGAAAGAGTCCGGAGATTCCTCTGCGAAATGGCTCCAGAATCTCTACTCTTGCAGCAAACCGGCAGAGCAGGGCATTCCGCTGGGGCTCTGGGCGAGCGAGCAGTTCCTCGGAGATGCAGGCGTTTCCAGAGTGCACGGCGGAGGATTTGCCGGAACCATTCAGGCATTTGTGCCGGTGCACATGGCGAAAGATTACTGCGAAAAAATGAATCAGTTGTTCGGGGAGGGCAGCTGCCAGATCCTTCAGATCCGGAACATTGGCGGTATGCAGTTTGCTTGAGAAAGGGAGTGTGTATCGCATGAAACAAGTACAGATTTCAGAATTTGAATCAACTTCCAGTGGGCAGATGGCACATTTCTACCGCATTGAGAATGCCTCCGGTGCAAGCGTGACACTTTGTGATTACGGTGCTTCGGTGATTTCCCTGCTGGTGCCGGATCGGCAGAAGCAGCTGCGGGACGTGGTGCTGGGCTATGCCCATGTGAAAGGCTATGAAACCGGCGGAGAATATTTTGGCGAAACTGTTGGAAGATGCTGCAACCGTATCTGTCACGGACAGTTCGCCCTGAACGGTCAGCAGATACAGCTGAACTGCAACGATGGAAAAAACCATTTGCACGGCGGTTACCGCAGCTTGAGCCGGCGTATCTGGCAGGCGGAATGCAGCGGGAACAGCGTTGCTTTCACCACAGAGAGTCCGGACGGCGAGGAACATTATCCGGGAAATTTGCAGGTGACTGTTACCTATACCTTTGACGATACCAATACTCTGACCATTGCCTATGACGCAGTTTGTGATAAAGATACGATCTGCAACCTGACAAACCACAGCTATTTCAATCTGGACGGACACCAAAGCGGAACACTGGCGCATCATATGCTGAAACTTTTTGCGGATTCCTACATTCCCATTGACCGGACTTCCATTCCGTTAGGGGAAATCGCACCGGTTGCAGGAACACCCTTTGACTTTCGGGCATACAAGCCGATTCCGGCAGCATTTCAGGAGGATTGCGTGCAGATTCAGAACGCAGCCGGGTTAGATCATAGTTTTGCCGTTCGTTCCGATGCACCGATTCAGGCGGAGGCATACAGCACAGAGAGCGGAATCCGGCTCACCTGCAAAACAACGCAGCCCGCCATTCATGTGTATACTGCCAATTTCGTAGAAACTCCGGCGGATTTGGGAAAAGACGGCTGTGCTTACGGAAAACGAAGTGCCTTTTGTCTGGAAACACAGAATTTTCCGGACGCCATCAATCATCCCAATTTTCCCTCGCCGATTTTGCGTGCAAATACCCCGTACCGGCAGAAAACACAGTTCCATTTTTCACAGAAAGGAGAAGCATAATATGCGTATTTTAGTCTTAGGAGGAGCCGGATACATCGGCTCGCATACTGCACTGGAGCTGGTAAGAGCCGGCCATGAGGTCATTGTCGCAGACAATCTGGTGACAGGGCATCGCAGTGCTGTTCCCAAGCAGGCGAAATTCTACGAGGGCGACATCCGGGATGCTGCCTTTTTGGATAAGCTGTTCGATGCGGAAAAAATCGATGCCGTGATTCACTTTGCAGCATTTTCGCTGGTGGGAGAGAGTGTTGCCAATCCGCTGAAATACTACAACAATAACCTTTGCGGAACAGAGGTACTCCTTGAGGCAATGGTACGCCATGGTTTGGATAAGATCGTCTTTTCCTCCACTGCTGCTACCTACGGCGAGCCGGAGAATATTCCGATTCTGGAGAGCGACCGGACTTGTCCCACGAACCCTTACGGGGAAACCAAACTTGCCATGGAGAAGATGTTCCACTGGACTGCCAAAGCACATGGTCTGCGGTATGTTTCTCTGCGGTATTTCAACGCTTGCGGTGCAGATGCCAGCGGTACCATCGGAGAGGCGCACGATCCGGAAAGCCACCTGATCCCGCTGATTCTGCAAGTCCCCAACGGCAAACGGGATGCCATTTCCATCTATGGTACGGACTACGACACACCGGACGGCACCTGCATTCGGGACTACATCCATGTGACCGATCTGGCACAGGCACACATTCTTGCGGTACAGTATCTGATGCAGGGCGGTGAGAGCAATATTTTCAATCTGGGAAACGGAATCGGGTATTCTGTCCGTGAGGTGATTGAAACCGCACGCAGGGTGACCGGACATCCCATTCCGGCAGTAGAAACCCCACGCCGTGCCGGCGATCCTGCCAGACTGGTGGCATCCAGTGAAAAGGCAAAACGTGTGCTGGGCTGGAATCCGGTGCACGATAGTCTGGAGGAGATCATTTCCAGTGCGTGGAAGTGGCATAAGCACCACCCCAACGGATATGAGGAGTGAAACAGATGATTTGCGATGCGATTCAAAAGCTGATGGATTACGGTTTGCAAAACGATTTGATCCAACCGGAAGATCGCTATGTGGTACAGAATCAGTACATGGAGATTTTTCAGCTGAACGATTGGCAGACCAGCGGAGAAGCATCTTCAGAAACAGAGATTGATGCGATTTTGCAGCCGCTGATCGACTATGCCTGTGCACAGCATCTCATTCCGGATACCGGTGCTTCACGGGATTTGTTTGATACCAGGCTTATGGGCGTACTGACACCGATGCCCAGAGAGGTGATGGCATCTTTTCGGAAGCACTACGCTGTATCGCCGGAAGTAGCGACGGACTGGTACTATGCGCTTAGCCAGAACCTGAATTATGTGCGCCGGGGCAGAATTGCAAAGGATTTGAAGTGGACATATGCTTCCGAATACGGCACACTGGACATTACGATCAATCGTTCCAAGCCGGAGAAAGATCCCAGGGATATTGCCGCAGCAAAATCTGCCAAGGTATCTGCATATCCCAAGTGTCAGCTGTGTCCGGAAAATGCAGGGTTTGCCGGAAATTTGAAACAGCCGGCACGGCAGAATCTGCGTCCGGTTTCGCTGCAAATTCAGGGAGAACCGTGGCAGCTGCAATACTCACCCTATGGGTATTACCACGAGCACTGCATTGTGTTCAACGAAAAGCATACAGCAATGAAGATCGATGCGGCAGTGTTTGAGAAGCTGTTTGATGTGCTGGATATTTTGCCCCACTATTTCATTGGCTCGAATGCAGATCTGCCCATTGTGGGCGGTTCGATTCTCAGCCATGAGCATTTTCAGGGCGGCAACTATACCTTTGCCATGGCAAAAGCACCGATTGAAAAATACTATGTGCTTCCGCAGTTTCCGGATGTGCAGGTGGGCATTGTAAAATGGCCCATGTCAGTGATACGGCTGCAGGCATCGAACCGGAGCACGCTCGCTGCGGCTTGCAGCAAGATTCTGGAAAAGTGGCGTACCTACAGCGATGCAAGTGTGCAGATATTGGCATCCACTGATGGTGTGCCGCACAATACCATCACACCGATCGCCAGAATGCATGGCAGTACCTATGAGTGTGATCTGGTTCTGCGAAACAATCGCACGACGGAAGAACGTCCGCTGGGACTATTTCACCCCAATCCGTCATTGCACCACATCAAAAAGGAAAACATCGGCCTGATCGAGGTCATGGGGCTTGCAGTGCTGCCTTCACGTCTTGCAGCGGAACTGGATGCCGTGAGAGCGGCGATGCTTTCCGGTGCAGATTTGACGGCGAATCCGCTGACCGCATCACATGCTGACTGGGCTGTTTCCATTTTGAAACAGCATCCGGAATTTTCAGCGGAAAATGCATGGGATATCTTGCACGCAGAAGTGGGGAAGGTGTTTGAGCAGGTTTTGTTAGATGCCGGTGTATTCCGGAGAAGTGAGACAGGCAAAGCAGCCTTCGTGCGATTTATGGAATCGTTGTTGGAAGAATAAACGAAAACGCATCAAAATGGAAGAAGGTTGTGAAAGCCACATCGCTTTTCTCACTGCATACAAATGAAAACCAGCCTGAGATTCTATGATTGGAATCTCAGGCTGGTTGTTTTATATGGAAAACGGCGTTCTGCGGATCAGGGGATTGTCTTTATTTTGTGGTTTCTCTGCGAATCAGAACCGGGGTAAGCACCTTGTGAATCGGTGCGGAAAGCGGCTTGGGTCTGCGCTTTTTCCGTTCGCTGATTTGCTGCGAAAGCAGTTCTACTGCCTCGTGTGCGATTTTGTCCATTTGTTGTCCGACTGTGGTGATGGGAAAGGCCGCCTCTCTGGAAACAGGAGAGTTGTCGAAACCAACGATTTTATATCGTTCCGGCAGCGTGCCGTATTTTCGGATGATAAGATTGAGCAGAATGTTGGCGTGGGTGTCATTGGGCATAAAGATTCCCACTTTTTTTTCGGGATAAATTTCTTCGATCTCCTGTAAAAGCTTTGCGATCTCTGCATTGTTTTCTTCAAAGCTGGCACCGAAATTCCGAATCATGATGCGATGTTCCAACCCGTTTGTTTCGCAAAAATCCTGAAATCCCTGAATTCGTCCGTAAGCTGGAATGGTACTTGGAAAATCTGAATTTGCATGGATCAGAATGTCGCAGCCGCTTTTGGCGAGAACGGTTGCAGCCTGCACGCCGCCCATGTAGTTGTCTGTATTGACACTGCACACATATTCATCTTCCCGCTCAATGGTAACGATGGGAACGTGATATCCTGCCAGTTCTTTGGAAGAGAGCGTGTGACTTAAAACAATCAGTCCCTCTGTCTTATAAGCGAGAAGCTCCTGAATATATCGCCGTTCTACATCAGCATCTTCGTTCCCTGCAAATACGATGAATTTATAGCCGTATTCCTCATAAGTCGAGATGATGTGATCCAGCATATCCGAATAATAATGCATGTATAAGTTGGGAATGATTACGCCGATCATTTCTGTTTTGCCGTTTGCCATGACTCTTGCCAGCTTATTTTCCTTATAGTCCAGCACGGCTAAGGCATTTGCGATCTTCTCCTGATTTTCCACAGTGATGGAGTCCGGATTGTTAAAATATCGGGAGATCGTTGTTTTGGAAAAACCGGTATATGCTGCAATATCTGCAAAGGTTACATTTTTTTTCGCCATTTTTTATGCCTCCTGTTTCTCTCTTCATTATAGCACACAACGGTTTTTGAATCAATAAAAGAATCTGTAAAGTAACCAGTTTCGTAGAACTGCACAAAACGTTTTCAGGATTTTTAGAAATTGCTACAAAAATCAGAAAAAATCTTGACAAGTAACCGGTTCCATGATATACTGTAATCAGTAAAGTAACCGGTTACTTAAAAAGAACGGAGGGAAACAGCGATGAAAAAGCTACCATTATTTCTGACGGCTCTTTCAATTCTGGCGAGTGCAGTTCCGCTTACAGGGTGCAGCAAAACCGTAAAGCCCGGTGATGTAAAGGAATATGATGAGGGAGAGCAGTACATCAGCATGTGGGTGCATACCATTGAGGATACACCGGAAGGCGAAGCTTATAAAGCGTCGGTGGAACGCTTCAATGAAAAGTATGACGGAACCTATTTTGCAGACATTGAATTTATTCCGAGAAATGACAGCGGCGGCGGTTATTCGGATAAGATCAATGCTTCGGTTATGTCGGGAGATCTTCCCGATGTCATCACCGTGGACGGCCCGAATATTTCTGCCTATGCAGCAAACGGCATTATTCAGCCGCTTGCCGAATTGAGCGAGGAAGAAAAATCGGCTTATCTGGATTCCATTCTGGAGCAGGGAACGGTCGATGACAAGCTGTATGCACTCGGTGCCATGGAATCCAGCGTCGGTCTCTATTATAATAAGGCGATTCTGGAGGAAGCCGGAATTGAAGTGCCCGATAAGGATCACCCTTGGACATTCTCGGAATTTCTGGATATTTTGAAGCAGCTGAAACCGATCATGGACAGCAAAAACGGGTATCCATTGGATATGACCTTTCCGGTCGGCGAATCCAGCATCTATTACTATGCTCCGTTTATCTGGTCCAATGGCGGCGATCTCATTAGTGAGGACGGTCTTACCGCAGACGGATATTTCAACTCGGACAAAAATGCGGAGGTGTTCCAGTACTTCAGAGGACTGGTGGAAAACAAGTATATGTCCGCAACACCCATTGAAAACCTGTTTGAAAGCGGACGTGCGGCGTTCAAGTTTGACGGTGCATGGGAAGTCAATACGATCTATCAGAGCTACAGCGACATCGACCTTGGCGTTGCGCCGTATATTGTCAGTGACAACTGGGACGGCGGCAGATATACGCCGACAGGTTCCTGGGCATATGCTGCCACCACAAAAACGGAACACATTGAAGCAGCTACAGCGCTGGTAAAATGGATGAGCGGTGTGGACAGCGGCGTTCTTCTCTATGAGAAAACCAAGAGTATGCCCTCCACTTATGCAGCATATGACCAGATTACCACTTTTGAGGACGACGAAAATTATAAGGCACTTTACGAACAGCTGAGAGATTACGGTCATCCCAGACCGAAAACACCTGTTTATCCGCAGGTCAGCACATCGTTCCAGCAGGTTCTGGAGGACGTTGGATTGAGCGGCAAAAACGTCACAGACGAAATGGATAAATCTGTAGAAAGGATTAACGCAAAGCTCAAGCGTTACACAAGATAACATGAAAAAGAAATCGAATTCCATTCTCGGAATGGCTTTTTTCGGACCGGCACTGGTTTTAATGACGGTGTTCCTGTTCATTCCGATGATACTCACATTGATTTACAGCTTTACAGATTATTTTGCATTGAATCCAAAGCTGACACATTTTGTAGGAATGGAAAATTTCAGTACCATTTTTAAGGATGACCTGTTTACCACAGCTTTTGGAAATACCGTTAAGTTTGTACTGATCATTGTTCCGCTGCAAACGCTGGGAGCATTGGGGCTGGCACTGCTCATCAATAAAGTCACAGTTTGTAAGAAATATTTCAAGGTCGCATTTTTTATTCCGGTGGTCATGTCCCTGGCGGTTGTTTCAAATCTCTGGATGCAGATCTATAGTCCGGAGGGCATTCTGAACACGATTCTCTCTCACTTTGGCATTGATGCACAGCCGTTTATCTATGGTGCCAATCAGGCACTTCCCTCCATTGCACTGATGAGTGTCTGGCAGGGTGTCGGTTATCAGATGATCATCTTCCTCGGCGGATTACAGGCAATCAATCCGGCACTCTATGAGGCTGCGGAAATGGACCACGCCAGCGGATGGAGCAAATTCAAGAATATCACACTGCCGGAGCTGAAGCCGCTTTGTGTATTTGTCTTTATCACCGTAACCATTGGTGCATTCCGTATGATCGTGCAGCCGATGGTAATGACCGGTGGCGGTCCGTCTCATTCAACCTATACCATTGTCTATGATATTTACGAAACCGGCACGGTAAACTGGGAAATTGGCCTTGCTTCGGCAATGGCAATCGTCTTTACCGTATTCGTTGTCATACTCACCATGATTCAAACATTTTTGACAAAGGATAAGGAGGAGAAACATGAAAACAAAAAAGCAAAAAATCGCTAATGGAATCCTTGTTGCAGTAATGCTGGTGCTGTCCTTATTCTTCCTGTTTCCAGTCATTTGGATGATTGCAAATTCGTTTAAACCGGACGCTGCAATCACAGCAGATATGAATTCCGTCAGTGCATTTATTCCGCCCGCACCGGGAAAGGGATTTTTCGATAACTATAAGGAAATTTTGTTCAACACCAGATTCCTCCGGTTCATGGCAAATACACTGTTCTATGCAGCCATCATGATTGTGGCTGGCGTGATCGTCAATGGTCTGGCAGGCTATGCCTTGGCGAAGATCAAGTTCCCGTTTCGTGACAGATGGCTGGCGATCATCATGATGCTGATGATCATTCCGACAGAAACCATTATCACCATCAACTTTATGTTTGTTTCCAAAATGGGACTGCTGAACACCGTTTTTGGTTATGTGCTTCCGATGATCGTCAATCCGTTTAATATATTCCTGTTCCGTCAGGTTTTTGTCAGCCTGCCCGATGATGTCTGGGAGGCTGCACAGCTGGATCACTGCAATCCTGTGAAGTATTTCTTTACAATGGTGCTGCCGATGTCCAAAACAGTCGTTGCAACTGTCAGTGTTTTCACATTCCTGAATGTATGGAATGATTACCTCTGGCCGTCACTGGTGTTCACGTCCAGCGATCTTCTGACCGCTCAGATCGGTTTGAACTCCATCACATCCAACGACAATACAACCATGGGACAGACGCTTGCTGTCATCACCCTGATTACCATTCCGGTTATTATCATCTATGCCCTTTTCTCCAAGCAGATTGTAGAGGGCGTCGTTTCCACAGGTTCCAAGGAGGGCTAACTTATGAGCTTTATTGAAATGAAGAACATCTGTAAGAAATATGCAGGTGCAGATAAAAATTCCGTAACCGATTTCAGCCTCTCCATTGAGGAGGGAGAATTCATTGCCTTTGTCGGGCCGTCCGGCTGCGGAAAATCGACCACACTTCGTATGATTGCCGGATTTGAGGAAATCACCAGCGGTGACTTTTACATTGACGGAAAGCGTATGAATGCAGTTTTGCCGAGAGATCGTGGCATCTCTATGGTATTTCAGAACTACGCCCTCTATCCGCACATGACAGTGGAAAAGAACATTTCCTATGGTTTGAAGAATATGAAGGTGCCGGCAGCGGAAATCAAGAAGAAGGTGGACTGGGCAATCGATATTCTGGGACTTTCGGAATACCGTTATCGGAAACCGAAGAATCTTTCCGGCGGTCAGCGGCAGAGAGTGGCATTGGGACGTGCAATTGTCAAGGATCAGAAGCTGTTTCTCATGGACGAACCGCTTTCCAATCTGGATGCTAAGCTGAGAGTCAGCATGAGAAGCGAGATCAGCAAGCTGCACCGGCAGCTGGGCAGTACCACCATTTATGTGACGCACGATCAGGTGGAGGCAATGACCATGGCAGACCGCATTGTCATTATGAAAGACGGTGTGATCCAGCAGGTTGGCAAGCCGATGGACTTGTATGAGCATCCGGCAAATAAGTTTGTGGCGGGATTTATCGGTTCGCCGCAGATGAATTTCTATGAGGTAAAGGTTGCAGGGAATGCCATGACTTTCTCCGATGGCAGTAAGATGCAGCTGCCGAAATCTGTTGTGACAAAACTAAACGGCAGACAGGGAACGCTGGTTCTTGGCATTCGTGGTGAGGACATCAAGCTGGATCCGCAGAATCTGGATCTTTACAAGGAAAATATCATGTCTGCAACGGTGGACAGCGTAGAAGTTATGGGAAATGAGAACAACCTGTACTTTAACTTCGGCGGCACTGCCTCGGTGGCGAGAGTATCCAAATATGAGATCAGCAAGCCCGGAGATACCATTGATTTTGCCTTTGTTCCGTCCAGAATGCACTTTTTTGATACGCAAACCGAAGAGAGCCTTTTCTAATTAGGAGGATACTATGCAGAAAATTCATTTCAAAGCCCCGAATTGCTGGATCAATGATCCGAACGGATTTATCTGGTACAAGGGGCAGTATCATCTGTTTTACCAGTGCTTTCAAGTCTCTTTTCATTTTTTTACGCTCCTTTACTAAATCTCGATATACTAAACTTATCAGATTTATAAGAAAAAAAATATTATAATCCTGCTGTTTTTACTATGATTATGCTGTTACTTTCTGGTACAATAAATAAAAAAAGAAAGGCCCAAGGAGGGTATTTATGGCTGCTTTTTCGAAAGATAATTTTGACTATTTAGATAAAAAAACCAAGCAGATTCTCATTGCCACCAGAGAGTCCTTTGTCCCCCACATTCCCTATGAGTATGAAAAAAACTGGCTGGAAGCCGTACGCATGGGAGATTTGGAATTGGCCAAAAAAGCTATGAAGCTGATGGACCAGGGAGGCAAGGAGGGAACTCTTTCCGAAAATCCCCTGCGCCAGGCGCAGATTATCTTTATTTCCTTTATTACCCAGATTACCAGAGCCGCCATGGATGCCTCTGTAGCGGAAGATTTGGCCTATGCCATGAGCGACAGCTACATACAGGCCTCAGAATCCTGCACCAGTCTCAACCAGATAGACACATTGAAAAATCGGGCACTGCGGGATTTTGTAAATGCTGTAAAGCACCAAAAAGATTCTCCCCCTTATTGCAGGGCAGTTCGCAGGGCTGTAAACTATATTCACAGCCATATGCACCAGAAAATCTCTCTCCAGGAGCTGTCTCAGACAGCCCAGCTCAGTCCCGGCCGCTTCTCCCATCTGTTCCGGGAAGAAACAGGCCTAAGTCCTCTCAGCTATGTACAAAAAGAAAAAATCCAGACTGCCAAAACCATGCTGCTGTATTCCGGACATCGTATTTCGGAAATCAGCACAGCCCTGGGATTCTCCAATGAAAGCCACTTTATCAAAATCTTTCGCCAATATACAGGAAAGACTCCCGGCCAGTACCGGAAGTCTCCAATCCACAGCAAGGCTGATGTCCCCTAGCTTTAAAGAATCCCGGTTTCCGAAGGTTATTTTCCTTCGGAAACCGGGATTTCCAGGCAGAAGTATTTCACTTCCTGTTCGATTTTCTTTAAACGCCCAACAGGGAAGCAAAAACAAGTTTTATTATATTTCTGTTTTGTATTTCTATTCTGTGCTTGTATCAGACATTCTTAATTTTCCCCAGTTCCTTGGCAAGTTTTTCCTTTTCCTGCCGGGAAAGGTCCGTATTTCTAAGAATCTCTGCGAAAGGCCGATTATCTGACATTAAGTAAAATCCTTCCATTCCCATTTTTCCTGTAATTTCAAAAGCAGCCGGGCCAATGCTCCTGGCCACTTCTTCCCGGTGTTCTTCCAGCCAGGCCAAAAATGGCATCATAACCGGTTCAGCCTCTTTCTTCTTCCGTAGGTACCCGAAGGTACAGGTCAAAGAAAGATAGTCTTCAAAATCCCCTGACACATGAGCCGGACAAGCAGGTTCTGTCAGCTCCTTATTACCAAAATTGCCAAATATATCCCGCAGCCAAGCTACACTGTCTTCCACCCAGTTCTGGGCTCTGCTGCATATAAGAGTGTCCTTGTGCTGAACCGAGGTATCTGCAGTAGAAAATCCGTGGGGTCCATGACTATAGATATGGCTCTCAAAGGAAATACCCTGAGCAGCCAGCGCTCCTATAAAAGCAATAGAATTTTCTATAGGAACCACTCTGTCATCCCTTGTGGCAAATACAAAACAGGGGCAGGTTTTCCTGTCCACTGCAGACACCACATCCGGTGCTGAACTTTGACAGTTCTGAATATCTTCTCCCCTGGTCACCGCATAGCCCAAAATAGCAGCGTTTGGCTTTTCCTTAGCCATGGTGGCAGCGCAGCCGGCCAGATGGCCTCCTGCAGAAAAGCCCAGCACGGCAATCTTATCTTTGTACAGATGCCATTCATCCTCCTTCTGGCGGATAAACGCCATAGCCTGCTCATAGTCTTCCAAAGGATTTGGCCAGGTTCCATGTTCTTTCACAGAATACCGGAGTATAAATACCTGAAATCCGGCCTTTAAGAATCCCATGGCTGCCGGATCCGCTTCCCGGTCCGAGCAATACTGATAACCGCCTCCGGGTAAAATCAGGACCCCCGGTCTTTTTATAATGTAATCAAAAAGACCTTCTACCTGCTGTATGTAGGCCGTAAGGCTCACCTGACG
>ENA-OPBG01001144-OPBG01001144.1-human-gut-metagenome-genome-assembly--contig:-NODE-1144-length-19451-cov-2.674314_pt1 | contig 19451 bp, 11 predicted proteins | sample MGYA00241065_ERZ501446 | MGnify/ENA primary metagenome ERZ501446 (study PRJEB25962, sample SAMEA2042632) | human gut metagenome | biome: human gut; feature: human-associated habitat; material: faeces...
AAAAATACATAAAAAAAATCAACCAAAAAAATTTTTACAAGCAAAGATGTGCTTTTTTATGGGGCAAAAAGCCTAAAAAAATTGCACAAAAGGGGGGCAAAAACGTCCTTAATAAAAACGTTTTTCCTCCCATAAAATCTAGTAATTGCAAAAATTATATGATATAGTGATTTTTAGTATAAAATATGAAAAGTGAAAAAATATAAGATATATGAGAATAAGAGGAGGAGAAACCAATGGACAACAATTTAAGGGGGGTACCTGTTGAGGGGTTTGCTGACAAAAGTCGCGAAGCGGCCGTCGAGGGAATAGTATTATTAAAGAATGAAAACAACACACTCCCATTAACAGAACAGGATAAGGTTTCAGTTTTTGGAAGACCAATGATTGAGTACTACAGAAGCGGAACAGGTTCAGGAGGAGCTGTAAACGTTGAATACACAACAAATATTTTGGACGGATTTGAAAACAGCAACCTTAACTTTAACAAGACTATAGTTGAAGACTATAAGGAATGGTTAAAAGACCATCCATTTGATAACGGTGGCGGTGGCTGGGCATGCGAGCCATGGTTCCAGAAAGATATGGAAATCACAGCAGATTATGCAAAGAAACAGGCAGAATCAACTAACAAGGCTGTATACATTATCGGACGTACAGCAGGAGAAGATAAGGACAACGCAAACTGGGTAGGAAGCTATCTTCTTACAGATGAAGAAAAAGAAAACCTTAAGAACATAACAGAAGCTTTCGAAGATGTTTGTGTAGTTCTTAATGTTTCAAATATTATCGACCTTAAGTGGATTGATGAAGAACAGTTTAAGGGACACATCAAATCAGTAATTATTGTATGGCAGGGCGGTATGGAAGGTGGAAACGCAGTAGCTGACGCACTTTCAGGCAAGGCTACACCAAGCGGTAAATTACCTGACACAGTAGCTTATGATATTGAAGACTATCCTGCTAATGACAACTTTGGCAACGAACTTACAAATCTTTACAAAGAAGACATTTATGTAGGATATCGTTATTTTGAAACATTTGCACCTGAAAAAGTTCAATTTGAATTTGGTTTCGGACTTTCATATACAACATTTGATATCGAAACAGTATCAGCAGATGCAGATAATGAAAAAATCACATTAGAAGTTAAGGTAACTAACACAGGCGACAAGTTCTCAGGAAAAGAAGTTGTTCAGGTATACTACGAAGCACCACAGGGAGCTTTGGGACAGCCTGCAAGACAGCTTTGTGCATACGAGAAAACAGAAAATCTTGCACCGGGTCAGAGCCAGACATTAAAGATTACTTTCGATATTAACGGAATTGCATCATATGATGACTCAGGCGTTACAGGCAACAAGTCATGCTACGTATTAGAAGCAGGAGATTACAACTTCTACGTAGGTAACAGCGTAAAAAATAATAAACTAGCTTATACATATAAAATTGAAGAACTTAAAGTAACAGAACAGCTTTCAGAAGCTGCTTGCCCTAACGATGAAAATCTTACATTAATGAAGCCAGGCAAGAGAAGAGAAGACGGAACATACGAAATTACATATGTACCATCACAGAAGCCTACAGTTGATATGGCTAAGAGAATTGAAGACAATCTTCCAAAAGACATGAAAATTACAGGCGATGTAGGAATTACATTACAGGATGTAAAAGCAGGTAAAAACACTATTGAAGAGTTCGTTGCACAGCTTACAGTTGCAGAATTAGCACAGATTGTAAGAGGTGAAGGAATGAGTAACCCTAGAGTTACAAAAGGAACAGCTTCAGCTTTTGGCGGATTAAGTGATACATTGTTTGCTTACGGAATCCCTGCAGCATGTTGTGCTGACGGCCCTAGTGGACTTAGAATGGAAGGAAAAGCTACACAGCTTCCTATTGGAACAGCACTTTCAGCATCATGGAATCCTAAGCTTGTAAGAGAACTTTACACAATGGAAGGTCAGGAATTATACGGAAATCAGGTAGATACATTACTTGGACCCGGAGTAAACATTCACAGACATCCTTTAAACGGACGTAACTTTGAATACTATTCAGAAGATCCATACCTTTCAGGAACAATGTCAGTTGCATCAACAGGCGGTATTAAAGACGGTGGTGCTTGGGGAACAATTAAGCATTTCGCATTAAATGGTCAGGAATCACATAGATTTAAGGTTGACGCAGTTTGCTCAGAAAGAGCAATCAGACAGATTTATCTCAAATCATTTGAAATGGCAGTAAAAGCTGGCACAGTTAAAACATTAATGACAGCTTACAATCCTATTAACGGACACTGGGCAGCTTCAAACTACGACCTTTGTACAACAATCCTTAGAAATGAATGGGGATACGATGGTATCGTAATGACTGACTGGTGGGCCAAGATGAACGACGTTGTAGAAGGTGGCGAAGAATCAAATCAGGATACAAGAGATATGGTTCGCTCACAGAACGACGTATACATGGTTGTAAACAATAACGGCGCAGAAGTTAACTCAAACAACGACAACACAGAGGAATCAATTAAAGAGGGAAGACTTACAATCGGAGAACTTCAGCGAGCTGCAATCAACATCTGCAACTTCATTCTTTCAGCACCTGTTATTGAAAGAGAATTAGTTGATACAGACGTTGCAAAACATTACGATTCAGTTCCGAATGATCAGGCCAAGTATGAAGTATTTAACATTGAAAAAGACAATAAGGTAATGTTCAATAGCGGAGCAGAAGCAACATTAGAAGTTGAAGACGAAGGGGAATACACAATTATTGTTAACATCTCATTTGACAAGTCCAACTTATCACAGTCAACAGTAAACGTTAATGCCAACGGCACAACAATGGTAGTAATCCAGACTAACGGAACAGACGGCAACTGGATTACACAGAAGCTTTGCAAGGTTAAACTTGACAAGGGTGTATACAACTTAAAACTTGAAGAAGTACTAGCAGGAATCAAAGTTAAATATATTCAGTTTAAGAAGATTCCTAAGAAAAATAAATAAATGTAAAAAAGCATACCCGCTAAGAAAGTGTTGTGAGGCACCGACTTAGCGGGTGTTTTTTGCTTAATAGCATTGATTATAAATATGATATATGGTATAACAGAAATAAACAGTATTTAAACAATAAATAGACAGCATATGTAAATAATAAATAGACAGCATATGCAAATAAGAAAGGAGAAAAATGAAGCATAGATATTTAGTTATAATTCAGTTTGCGAAAGCAGGAGTAAAATTTGATGAGCAGGTACAGAGAGCAATTGATGAGAGTGTTGCAAATTATAATGCAAGATCACTATTTGCTAGAAACCCGAAGCAGATTCTTGAATATGAATTTTCGAAGAATTTATCGACAATGAAGGTGATTTTGCAATCGGATGAGAGGCTTCCTGTACCGGCTAGAGCTTTGAGATTGTTTAGTGTATATCTTTTGAATGAGACATTTGTAGGCAATGGAGGTTATCTTACGGGGAAGCAGCTATTCAAAATGTCATCTACGGAAATTAATGAAGATATAAAAGGTGAGTCGGTTGAAGTAGAAATAAGTGGAGTGGATTTACTAAGAAAAGTTAATGACAAAGCTGCACAATTAATTATTAAAGGTGATTTGGAAAAAATATTTAATTTTTTAGAGGAGAATTAGAAATGAGTGTGGATTTTACAAAAATGGTAAAAAAGGCAGATGCTGGTATTAGGATTATTATAAAAAACTATGATTGCTTTGAGTGGGAAGTTTTTGCTGGTGCAGATTTTGAAGAAGAAAGCGAAAGAATAGAAGATGCCTTGATGCAGGCTGCTGTTAGAGTGGCTATGCCGAAGGGGGCACCTATTCATATACTTTTAAAACAACTAGTAACGATGGAGGTAGGAAACAAGCAAACAGTCTATTATGATTGGCTAGTCAAAGCGACAGCCAGAATTATATGCACAGGTAGCATTTCTGAGCTTCAGCAACTGGTTGAGCTTTCAAGAAAAATTAGGGAGAAAAATGTCAATATCAATGTTGGAGTGGAGTGAGTAATTGTAAATAAGAAGCCATAGCATATAACAGTTGAAAAAGGTCTGCTGGAAATATTGTTCCAGTGGGCTTTTTCTTTACTCATTTAGAGGGAAACCTTAATGTTTGGCATATAACAGAGAAAATATGATGAAATTGTGCAAAATCACAAGAAGAATAAAAACGGTTTTATAGTGAAAACATTATAACACCAAATAATTGTATAAAATGCACAAAAAGAAGCAGACAAAATGTGCAAAAAACACAGGACAAATGCATAAAGAATAGGTAGGGTTATGAAAAATAAATAAAAAGTGTACAACATAACCTATGGGTAGTTGAAAAAAACATTTTAATTTGGTAGAATTGTCTGATAAGGGATAAATAATCGAAGGGATTCGACAAGATCTTGGATGAAAGGAGAAAAAACATGAATATTTCAAAAAGGAAACAAGGAATACTCGCAATAATATGTACTATTGCGATGATTGTAACATCAATTACGGTGTACAATCCTAGGGAGGTAAAAGCGGCCGCATCTGGCTCAGGAAATGGAATGAAGTATACTGTTTCAGGAGAGTCACAAGATGGAGGATTAGTCGGATTTGTATGTACTGATGTACAAATATTTAATGCTGTAGATGGCTTTATGCATTTTGCATGGAGTGGCGAAGAGGCGTATCGAGTTGATACAAAAACAATAAAAGCACAAATTGATGGCGTAGATGTTGCAACTTACAATTCTAATCCATCTGATACATTTATTGGATATAGCGAGTTTAAAGGCTTAGAAGAAGGAGAACATCAAATAAAAATATCTGGAACAACTAGTGTAGGTGAGGCAAAAGAAATATATGCGACAGCCACACTGAAAATAGAGAAAGTTGGGGGAACAGCAGTAGAGAAACCTAGCGCACCAGTAGGTCTTGTGGCACACATTGATGCTACAAAGACAAATTATACAATAGCATTTGCAGCAGTAGCAGGAGCTGAAAGTTACAAATTTTATCTAAATGGAAAATACATAAAAGATATTACTAATGGTGGACCAAACGGAATAGTTACTATTGAAGAGTTAGGGCTTGAAGCAGGAAAGACATATCAATTTGGTGTAAGTGCAGTTAATGCAGCAGGAGAATCAGATATTACAACGATTGACGTTACAGCTCCGGGAAAAGAGGAAGGAACAACAACACCTACTCCAGAAACCGATGAAAGAACAGGAAATATTGTTCAGGGAAAGATTTGGAAAGCATATACTTACGCTGAAGACAGCAAAGGACTCTATGAAATAAGTAGTGATGCAACTAATTATACTCTTAAAGATAAAAACATAGGAAGTACTTGGTGGCACATTCAAACAGCAATTGATGGCGTTACATTTTATGCAAATACGGAATATGTATGTACATTTACACTTAAGGCAGATAAACCAAAAGAATTTACAGTTGATAACAGAATAGGTGATGGAAAAATCTTTGTAGAAAGTGAAGGTAAAGGTTGGCAGAAAGCAGAAGATGGAACATATTTTTACAAATATAAAGGTACATTTGCAAGTACAGCTAAACAGGATTTGAACGTTAGAATTGCCTTAGGATATCATAATGATAAGGATAAAAAGACAGATGCAAATTATTCAGCGAATGAAGTTGCAACATTTGGAGTGTCAAATTTCCAGATTGTAAAAGCAAGTGAATACAAGGCTGTCACATATACAGTATCAATTGATGGAACAGAAGAAACTTACGAAGAAGGTGATTCAATTTCTGTACCAACAGAAGGTCAGGGTTACTACGATGTTACTGAGAAAGTAGCTTATGCTCCAGGAACAGTACTCCCAGTAAATAAAAATATGACTTTAAAGAGCATTAAATTAAATGTAACAATGACACCGGGAGCAAGTATTAGATTAGCAGCTCCAACAGGTTTAAGATTCCAGACAACTGTTAAATCAGGAAATGGAATTGCTGCAGATGAAATCTTAAATTCAAAAACAGTAACAACAGGTACACTTATTACAACATTAGATTTGTACAGAACTAATGGAAACACACTTACAAAGGATAGTACTTATACTGTTCTCGATATTGCAAATGTTGGATGGTTTAATGATGGAACAAAGACAGAGACAGGAAAGTTCTGTGGTTCAATTATCAAAATCCAGAAAGAAAACTATGGTAGAAAATTTATTGCTGTAGGATATGCAACTATTAATTATTCAAATGGTGATTCAAAGACTGTTTATGCAGAAGTTACTGAAAACAATGCTAAGTCAATTAAGTACGTTGCTAAGAAGGTACAGGCTAGCGATAAGTTTAGTGGTTATAGTCCTGAACAGCAGGCCATCATTAACAAGTACATTAAGGGAGAGGAGATATCAAAATAATGGAAAGAAGATATATAAGCCCAGAGATGGATATAATAGAATTTGACACAAATGATGTAATAACTACAAGTAGTGATCTCGGTGGTGAAAAGCCTGGATTAACAGATGTAATTGATGTAAACGGAATAAAAGATTGGTCAGATTTTTTTGAATAAAAAATAAACAACTTAATAATAAAACAAGCTGTGCTTTAATATTAAAGCACAGCTTATTTTTTGTTCTCATTACTATCATCTTCCCCTAAAGGTCTATAACAATGTTCAATAAATGCAGAAGGTTAAAAATCAGACAAACCAGCCGGATTGTCGACTTATTGTATGGGTGTATTACTTGATTTGAAGGGCAAAAAAATGTATACTAGTAGTTATCAGTATGAAATGGATTATAACCCCGAAGGGTACGCATTTAACCTGATAAGTTACGAAAACATAGGAGGCAAAAATGATAACATTAAGTAAAGGCGGAGCATACCTTATTGGTGGCACAGAAGTTGTAGAAACAGGTGCAGGCTCAGAAGAATTACTAAAGAACAAGTTAGGGGATAAATACCTTACAAAAGAAGATGCTGCAAAGAATACTATGGCATATGGTATTTTGAACGAACACAACACATCAGGCAACATGGATAAGCTTCAGATTAAGTTTGATAAGCTTACATCCCATGATATTACATTTGTTGGAATCATTCAGACAGCAAGAGCTTCAGGATTAGAGAAATTCCCAATTCCTTATGTGCTTACAAACTGTCATAACAGTTTATGTGCTGTTGGTGGAACAATTAACGAAGATGACCATATGTTTGGACTTACATGTGCTAAGAAATATGGCGGAATTTATGTACCACCTCACCAGGCAGTTATTCATCAGTTTGCCAGAGAGATGTTAGCAGGTGGCGGAAAGATGATTCTTGGTTCTGATTCACATACACGTTATGGTGCTCTTGGTACTATGGCTATGGGTGAAGGCGGACCTGAATTGGTTAAGCAGTTACTTTCACAGACATATGACATTAATATGCCTGAAGTAATCGGCATCTACATGACAGGAGAACCTGCTAAGGGTGTAGGACCTCAGGACGTTGCACTTGCAATTATCGGAGAAGTATTTGACAAGGGTTATGTTAAGAATAAAGTTATGGAATTTGTAGGACCTGGTGTTTCTAACTTAAGCGCAGATTTCAGAATCGGTGTTGACGTTATGACAACAGAAACAACTTGTCTTTCATCTATTTGGCGTACAGATGAGAAGATTAAGGAATTCTATGACATCCATGGAAGAGTAGATGAGTATAAAGAATTAAATCCTGGCGAAGTTACATACTACGATGGAATTGTTTATGTTGATTTATCTAAGATTAAACCTATGATTGCAATGCCATTCCATCCAAGTAATACATATACTATTGAAGAATTAAATGCTAACTTGGAAGATATTCTCCACGATGTTGAAAAGAAAGCTTTAGTTTCATTAGATGGACAGGTTGATTATAAACTTACAAACAAGATTCGTGATGGAAAACTTTATGTTGACCAGGGAATCATTGCAGGTTGTGCAGGTGGTGGATTTGAAAACATTTGTGCAGCAGCAGATATATTAAAGGGACATAGCATTGGAGCTGACGAATTTACACTTAGTGTATATCCTGCTTCTATGCCAGTATATATGGAATTAATCAAAAACGGATGCGCAGCAGATATTATGGCTGCCGGCGGTGTTATGAAGACAGCATTCTGTGGACCTTGTTTCGGTGCAGGTGATACACCGGCTAACAATGCCTTCAGTATCAGACATTCAACACGTAACTTCCCTAACAGAGAAGGAAGTAAGTTACAGAATGGACAGATTTCTTCAGTTGCACTTATGGATGCCAGATCTATTGCAGCAACAGCAGCTAACAAGGGTTATCTTACAGCAGCTACAGATGTTGATGTTGAGTTTAAGGGACGTAAGTATCATTTTGACAAGAGTATTTATGAAAACAGAGTATTTGACTCACACGGAATAGCAGATCCTGATACAGAAATCCAGTTTGGACCAAACATCAAAGACTGGCCGGAAATGGTTGCACTTACAGACAATCTTCTTCTTAAAGTTGTTTCAGAGATTCATGATCCGGTTACAACAACAGATGAATTAATACCATCAGGTGAAACATCATCTTATCGTTCTAACCCACTTGGACTTGCAGAGTTTGCACTTTCAAGAAAGGACCCTGAATATGTAGGAAAGGCTAAAGAAGTACAGAAAGCAGAAAAAGCAAGAGAAGCAGGACAGAATCCTGTAGATGCACTTCCGGAAGTTGGAGGAGTATTTGAAGCGTTAAAGAGCAATCTTCCTCAGTACAAGATTGACAATGATACAGTAGGTATCGGAAGCACTATTTTTGCAGTAAAACCGGGTGACGGTTCAGCAAGAGAACAGGCTGCTTCATGTCAGAAGGTATTAGGCGGATGGGCTAATATTGCCTGTGAATATGCAACAAAGAGATATCGTTCAAACCTTATTAACTGGGGTATGCTTCCATTCATTTATGAATCAGAAGAATTACCATTTAAGAACGGTGACTATATTTTTGTACCGGAAATAGTTGAAGCTGTTAAGAACAAAGCTACAGACGTACAGGCTTACGTTGTAGATGATGACAAGAATGTTAAACCATTTACATTAAAGCTTGGCGAAATGACTGACGACGAACGTGACATTATATTAAAAGGCTGCCTGATTAATTACAACAGAAAATAAATAATTAAAACAGGGAGGAGACCATATGGGAAACAAGAATGTCATAACAAAAGATGACTGTTATTTGTTTGGAAAAGGTACTCATTATGAAATATATGAGAAACTGGGTGCGCATGTTACAACAATTGATGGTGTAAAAGGAACATATTTCGCAGTTTGGGCACCCCATGCAGTTAACGTAGCCGTTATAGGTGATTTTAATGACTGGTTGGGATTTAACCATAACATGAAGATGGAAAATGATTCAGGCATCTGGGAACTTTTCGTACCGGAGGTTGAAGAAGGCGCAATGTACAAGTATGTTATTTCTACACAAAGTGGGGATACATTGTACAAAGCTGATCCTTATGGTTTTTGGGCTGAGAAAAGACCCGGAAATGCTTCAAGGGTAGCAAATATTGATAATTACAAATGGAAAGATGCTAAATGGATATCAGAGAAGGCAAAGGAGAATCACTATGAACTTCCAATGTCAATCTATGAGGTTCATCCGGGTTCATGGAAAAAGGATTTTAAAGGTCCTGATGATGAAGACGGATTCTATGATTACAAGCGTATGGCTAAAGAACTTGTAGCATATGTTAAGGATATGGGATATACTCATGTAGAACTTATGGGTATATTGGAACATCCTTTTGATGGTTCATGGGGATATCAGGTTGTGGGATATTATGCACCTACATCAAGATATGGAACACCTCAGGATTTTATGTATTTGGTAGATGCTTTCCATAAAGCAGGAATCGGGGTTATTTTGGACTGGGTACCTGCCCACTTCCCAAAAGATGCTCACGGACTTGCAATGTTTGACGGAACACCGCTTTATGAATATGCAGATCCAAGATTGGGAGAACATCCTGACTGGGGCACTAAGGTTTTCGATTATTCTAAGACAGAAGTTGTTAATTTCCTTATTGCAAATGCATTATTCTGGGTTGAAAAATATCACATAGACGGACTTCGAGTTGACGCAGTTGCTTCTATGTTATATTTGGATTACGGAAGAGAAGACGGACAGTGGGTTCCTAATAAGTATGGCGGTAATGAGAACTTGGAAGCTATTGAGTTCTTTAAACATTTAAGTAGTGTTATGAATTACAGAAATCCAAGGGCATATATTATTGCTGAAGAATCCACAGCATGGCCTAAGGTTACTATGTCACCTAAGGAAGGTGGCCTTGGTTTCTCTTACAAGTGGAATATGGGCTGGATGCATGATTTCTTAGAGTATACTAAGCTTGATCCTTTGTTTAAGAAGGGTAATCATAACAAGATGACTTTCGGATTAACTTATGCATTTAGTGAGAATTTTATTTTAGTATTATCTCACGATGAAGTTGTTCATTTGAAATGTTCAATGATTAATAAGATGCCGGGTTATCCACAGGATAAATTTAAAAACTTAAAGACAGCATATACTTTTATGTTGGGACATCCGGGCAGAAAGCTGTTATTTATGGGACAGGAATTTGCCCAGTTACAGGAATGGTCAGAGGCTAGAAGCCTTGACTGGTATCTGCTTGATGAACCTGAACATAAGGATATGCAGGAATATGTAAAGAAATTACTTCACTTATATAAGGAATATCCGGCACTTTACACTGAAACAAAGGGCTATGGAGCTTTTGAGTGGAATAATGCCAATGACAGCGATAGAAGTATTTTCAGTTTCATAAGAAAGACAACAGAAGCTGATTATAAGAACTCTATCGGTTTCGTGTGTAACTTTACACCAATGGAAAGACCTGATTATGTTGTAGGAGTTCCAAAAGCCGGAACTTACAAGAGATTGGTTACAACAGAAACAGGTGAGAAACAGGTTGTAAGCTACAGAGCTAAGAAAGGCGAGTGCGATGGAAGACCATACAGATTGGAAATTCCACTTAGACCATACGAATCAGTAGTTTTCGAATTTCCAAAAACAAGAAAAAAGAAAGCTACACCAAAGAAAAAAACAAAATAAAAAATAAAATTGTCTGTGGTACAAAAAAATAGTGCCACAGACATTTTTTTGTGCTATGATGTGATTGATTACAGTGTAGAAAGGTCATGTTCCATCTGTGCTTGCACAAAGATGGGACACTGACCTTGAGACACGCCCCCAACATGAGCATAAAAGTGTAGCGCAAGCTACACGATATGCGAATGCTGGGGGAGGATTGCGGGAGTGCGAAGCACGTAGCAATCCGGTAATCAATAAATTAAAGGTCAAAAAGTTTTATACAAGGATTGAATGGGTGATGAAATGAAAAAGAAAGTTATAGCAGTTGTTGCAATTGTGCTGATTTTTGCAATTGCAGTGGTTATAGGAATAAATTTTAACAAGAAGCAGTCTAAGAATAACAAGCAGAGCAATAGCGGTCAGGCAACGTCTACATATAATGGTAAGTTGCCGGGGATTGATTTATATTATGGAAGTCAGAAGGTTGGAAGTCTTAACGGCTACACAATGGATATGGAAGAAGAACATATGCGTGATGTTATTGTCCCTGTTAATACAGACAGAATGGTTCCAATTACAATATCAACTAATGGCAATAAGATTTCAGAGATTTCTTACGAAATGAAGAGTACTGAGGACAACCGTTTGATAGATAATGGAACCCTTGACGGCTGGAAACAGAAGGACGGCAAGATTACTTTGAATTATCAGGCCAGTGCCATTATGGAACAGGGAACAGAGTATTTCTGGGAAATAATTATCAAAACAGATAAGTATAAGCAGATTAATTATTACGCAAGAGTAATGGTTACGGATAAGGAGTTTGTTACTGAACAGATTAAGTTTGCGAAGAATTTTGCACAGACCGCTTTAAAGGGCGAGGGAGCTTCAAAGCTTGCTCAGTATATTGAGCCTGATAGTAGCCTTCCTAATGATAACCTTGGTCAGACTACTATTAAGTCAAGTTACAATAGCCTTATTTGGACTTCACTTAAGCCTGAGCTTATATCTGATATAACAATAACAGCAAAAGAGTTTTGCATAAAGGACACCGGGGAAGCCGGAACTTATACAATGAATTATCAGATTAGAACAACTAATGCTGAGAAGGTTAAAGAGAAATATAATGTTTCTGAAACAATCACAATATGGAGTTGTGCAGGAAGAATTTATGTTTTGGCATATGACAGGGAAGTAAATCAGATTTGGACAGCAGACAAGAATAACGTAGGCGGAAGTTTTATTGACTTAGGTATTCAGAAAGAAACAAAGGCTGATTTTGTTGAAAGTTCAAATCAGCAGTTTATGGCGTTTCAGGTTAACGGCGATGTTTACGTAATGGATTTGAATGAAAGAAAAATCAAACAGGTTTACAATCTTAATGCCAAGAATGCTGAACAGCTTAACAATACTAAGGCAAGGGTAATTACCGTGAATGACAAGGGCAATGTTGACTATATGATTTATGGTTATAGTAAGGCTAAGGAGCATGTAGGCGAAAACGGAATTTCTATTTTAAGATATAATTATGAGTCTAACAGTTCCAAAGAGGCGGCTTTTGTACCTTGCAAAGTGCCTGCTTACAACTTGGAGAAGCAGCTGTCACAGCTTTGTTACGTAGGCGACGGAACTCTTTATATTATGATGAACAACACTATTTACTATGCAAACCTTAAAACTAAGGAGTGGGGAGCGTTGGTAGAAAATGTGGAAGACGGAAGTTTTGCAATTAACAGCGACGGAAGTATGTTGGCTTACAATACAAGTGGTAAGGCTTATGATACGGAAAACATTACAATTGTTAACTTAAAGAATGGTGAAAAGAAGACTATTGAGGCGGGAGCTGACAATATTATTACCGTATATGGTTACACGGGAACGAACCTGATTTATGGAATAGGTTCTCAGAGTGACGTGTCAAAGGAGAGTTTTGTACCTGTTAGCAAGTTGGTAATTGTTGATAAGGATTATAAAGAAGTTAAGTCATATTCACAGAATAAGATTTATATTACAGGTGTTGAAATAACAGACAATATTATTAATATTAAGCGGTACAAGGGCAAGAGCCAGATTTCAGATGACCAGCTTTTGGATAATACTGAGACTAAGAAACCTGTTGCAAAAACAAGCTATTATGTGGATGATGTAAAGCAAAAGGAATTAGCTTTGGCATTTACTAATGCACTTGATGGAACTAAGCAGCTTTCAGTTGAAAAGATTGGCAAGGTAACTTTTGACAGTAGTTCTAAGGTTAATGCTACTTTTGAGAGCAAGAAAGAAAATAATTATTATGTTTACGGATATGGAAAGCTTCAGGGGATTTACAGCGACAAGAACGCTGCAACTAATGCGGCAAAAGCTACATATGGACTTGTAACGGATAACCGTGGACATAAGATATGGGTTTTTGAAGAGAATTATAATTAAAAATATCAGAAAAGGTCAAAATGCTTATTAGAAAAGGGTGTTTTGACTTTTTTCTTTATCTTTACGCGAAAAATTTTTAATGTTATACTTAAAGATAGTAAAAAATTCGGGAGGAACTATGCGATTTATACATACTGGTGACATTCATCTTGGAGCCACTCCGGAGAGCAAAAGACCTTGGGCGGCTAACCGTGGAGATGAAATTTGGAATACTTTAGAACGTTTAATTAAAAAAATAAAAATAGACCCGGTAGATTTGCTTATTATTGCAGGGGATATATTTCACAGACAGCCGTTGCTTCGTGAACTTAAGGAAGTTGATTATTTGTTTTCGACTATTCCTGACACAAAGGTTGTTTTGTGCGCGGGAAATCATGATGCCATTAAAAAAGGCTCTTTTTATGACGGTTTCAAATGGAGTGAGAATGTTATTTTCTTAGGTGACAAGAATATTGAAAGTGTGGAGATTCCTGAGCTTAATACATGTGTGTATGGACTAAGTTATCACCAGACTGAAATTAAGGACGCAATGTATGACCATGTTATTGTGGACAGACCGGATATGATTAATATTCTGGTGGCTCATGGCGGTGACGAAAAGCATATTCCAATTAATAGAAAGAAGCTTGCAATGTCAGGTTTTGACTACGTGGCAATGGGACATATTCATAAGCCTGAAATAGATGAAAAGATGAAGATGGCATACAGTGGTTCTCTTGAACCTATTGATATGAATGATATTGGACCTAGAGGCTATATTTATGGTGAGATTTCAAAGAGAGGTCTTGAACTTGAATTTGTGCCTTTTGCAAAGAGAATTTACAGGGAACTTGATTTCACGGTAACTCCAACAGCTACTAATTTGGAAATAAGACATAGACTGATTGACATGATTAAGGAGCAGGGACAGGATGATATGTACAAGATTACTTTTAGCGGTTACAGAGATCCTGATTTTGACATTGATGTTTCAGATATTGAAGGTGTTGGAAATGTTGTAAGTGTTACCGACAATACGGTTCCTGATTATGATTTTGAAGAATTGTACGCTGAAAATAAGGACAATATTCTTGGAATGTACATAAAGAAATTTCTTGACATGGAGAGTCTTACACCTTTGCAGCGTAAAACCCTTTACTATGGAACAAAGGCATTGATGGATGCCATGGAGGACAGGGCATGATTATAAAGGACATACGATTAACTAATTTTGGAAAATTTAATCATAAAATGGTAACTCTTGAACCGGGACTTAATATTGTATACGGTGAGAATGAAGCGGGAAAGACTACTCTTCATACTTTTATAAGAGGAATGCTCTTTGGAATAGAAAAACAGCGTGGAAAGGCAAGTGGTAAGGACCTTTACACTAAGTATGAGCCATGGGAGAATCCGGCTAATTATCACGGTATGATGCGAATCGAAAGCGATGGTGTAACTTATCGTATTGAGAGAAATTTTAATAAGCTTAATAAGTCTTTTAAGGTTATTAATGAAGATGAGGGTATTGAGCTTAAAACAGAGGAGATTGAAAATCTTTTCGCAGGGCTTGATGAAAGTTGTTATTACAACACTATAAGCATAAGCCAGCTTGGCAGCGTTACAGATAAGGAACTTGAAGTTATTCTGAAGAATTATGCGGCAAATCTTGGAACGACTAAGTCTATGGAGATTGATATTAAATCAGCTTTTGCCGACTTAGATAAGCAGAAGAAAAATATAATGATTGAAAGCCGAATTGCTGAAGAGGATGTTGTTGAGAAGGCTATTAAGAATGTCAAAGAGGATTTGGAGATTTCTCAGGGCGAACAGCATACAATAATTGCTTCAATAGAGCAGAAAAAGCAGTCTTTATTTAATCTTTCTAATAAGAAGAAGGAATTGTCAGCTCTTGATGCAAAACGACTTGAGGCCTTAAATAAACTTAATGAGCGCAAGGAGAATCTTTATCAGGAGGCAATTACTTTGACTGCTGACAGTGAGAAGTTTTCAGCTTCCCTTGAACAGATTGAAAATCACCAGAAGCAGCTTGAACAGGAGCTTGCTGACAAGGGCATTGACGGAAGAGAGACTATGGAATATCTTCTTGAAAAAGTTACTAACAGAAGTAATATGCCTGTTTTGTTTATTATCCTTATGATGGGATGTATTGGTGGTGCAGCAGGTTTTATTATGGGCAATTACCAGATGATGGATTTAAAGCAGTTTTGGGTTAAGCCGGGCATATGCCTTGGTGCGGCTTTTGTTTTTCTTATACTTGCAATCTTTAAGTATGGATTTAATAAGAAGAAGCGTCAGAAGAAGTTGGATGCCTTAAAGGAGATTAAGCTTGTAATGGATAAGCTGGACGCGGCAAAGCACGAAAGGGTTTATGTTGAACGTCAGCTTAACAATAAGAAAGAAGCTTTAAAGGATACTCAGGAGTTTATTAAAGCCGAAGAAGAAAAAAGCGTTGATATGCAGGATTATAGTGACGAGTTAAAGGACTTGGAAGCGAAGGAACGTGAAATCAACGAGGCAATTTCAAAGTCTCAGTGGATTCTTGAACAGAAACAGGAAAAGGACATTGAGCTTCAGAAGAAGATTGATGAACTTGAGGAGCGATTTAACAAGATTAAGAAAGCAAAAGTTGAAATACAGGCTATTGAGGACGCCAAGAGTAATATTGAAGATATAGCAGATGAAATCAGAAATAGTTTCGGTAAGAGATTAAATGAGAGAGCATCTTATTATATTTCACAAATTACAAACGGCAAATATGACAATCTTTCAATAGATGACAAACTTAACATATCTGTAAACAGTAAGCACGCTCTCATAGCTGCTACACGACTTAGCAAGGGCACAATAGAGCAGATATATATGGCACTTAGACTTGCGGCAGCAGATATTATATTTGAAAAGGACAAGAAACCTATACTTCTTGATGATGCCTTTGCAATGTATGATAACAAGCGAATGGGTAATACTATGAGATTTATGGCAGAAAATATGGAACAGGTAATCATCTTCTCATGCCATACAAGAGAGAAGCTAATGGCGGACAAGTTAGGACTTAAGTACAACTTTATAAGGTTGTAGTGGAGAGTTGCAAGGCTATGAAGCTATAAGGTAGAGTTGCAAGATTATAAAGTTATAAGGTAGAGTTGCAAGGTTATAAAGTTATAAGTTAGAGTTGTAAGGTTATAAAGTTATAAGGTAGAGTTGTAAGGTTATGAAGTTATAAGGTAGAGTTGTAAGGTTATAATTGAGAACGATAAGATTTAAACGATAGATCTAAGGATGCGGCGGAGAATTGAATATTATATGAGTGTGGAAGAGTGAGAATTAGCCCCGGCTACGGAAACGTAGCCGGGGTTTTTATAGGCTGAAATTGTGGGAGAATTTTTTAGAGAAGATGGGGATTTTTTGTAGGAATGGTAGGGATTATAAGAGAAAAACGAATTGTCTAATAAGAAATATGTTCCATAGTGTATATAAATAATGAGCATTTAAGGAAAATATTATAGGTGTACCCCAAAAATTAAGAAAAATTATATGTTGGGGTACATTTTAGACTTGCTTATACAGTATGTTGCATAAACGAACTGGAAATTTAGGGCGCTGTACCCCAAAAATTAAGAAAAATTATATGTTGGGGTACATTTACAACTTACAGATACAGTGTGTTGCACAATTGCACGTGGAAAATTAGAAAACGTACCCCAAAAATTAAGAAAAATTATATGTCGGGGTACATTTACAACTTACAGATACAGTGTGTTGCACAATTACACGTGAAAAATTAGAAAACGTACCCCGAAAAATGACAAAACTGCTATGTTGGGGTACATTTACAATTTACAGATACAGTGTGTGGCACAATTACACGCGGAAAATTAGAAAACGTACCCCGAAAAATGACAAAACTGCTATATTGGGGTACAGGACATAAAAAAAGGGCTCAAACACTAATTAGTATGTCATATCAAACTAATTAGTGCTGAACCCATACAAATTCAATAGTGATAAAAATCAATCTATCTTATAACTAATGAAGTATTTATATTGATTAACAATTATTAGAAAGTCATATTCTTTTAATGAGAAATCAAACTAAGATAACCCACTTTATCTTTTCGATTTCTTCAACGAGAATACAAACTAAGATAACTTCCTTTATCTTTTCGATTTCTTTAACGAGAATACAAACTCTGTTCCAACGCCTTCGGTGCTGATTACATCGATTGTTTCGTTGTGTCCCATAATAATTTCTTTTACGATGGCAAGTCCGATTCCGGAGCCTGTTTTGTCACGACCACGGGAAAGGTCGGTCTTGTAGAATCGCTGCCAGATTTTGTCGATGCTGTCCTGTGGGATTCCCATACCAAAATCCTTAACGGAACAATATTGTTTTTCGCCTTTGTTATAAAGCTTGATTATAATCTTTGAACCCGGATTGCTGAATTTAATGGCGTTATCAAGTAGGTTGTAAAGAACCTGTTCAATCTTGCCTTTGTCAGCGTATACATTGCAGTGCTTTGGTGGAAACTGAATAACCAATTCAATATTCTTCTTCTCGCAACTGCCCTGGAAAGTATCAACTGTTGAAGCGATAACTGATTCCATATTAAAGTCTTCAAAAATAAGTTCAGGACCGGTGCTGTTCCAACGGTTAAGGTCACGCAATCCTGAAGTAAGCTTTTCAAGACGGTTAGCCTCAGATAAAACAATTGAAAGATATTTGTTGTAATCTTCCGGTGGAATTGTTCCATCCATTATAGCTTCAATATAGCCCTTTATAGAAGTTAAAGGAGAGCGGAAATCATGGGAAATATTAGAAATAAATTCCTTTTGATAAGCTCTTGAGTTGTTTAACTGCTTAGACATATATTGAAGTGAGTGCGCCACGTCACCGATTTCATCGTCATTGTTAACCTTAAGTCCTTCGTATTCAAAATTACCTTTGGCATATTCCATTGCCGCCAGTCTAATCTGCTTAAGTGGCAAATAAATAAACCACATAAAGTTAAAGAATATAATAAGTGAAAGAGCCAGTATAATTGCGTAAGTAACGTAGAAAATAAGTGTTACATCATAGCAGCTTTTTTTTATAATGGAAGTAGGCATATGCGCCACAATATATCCATAAGTCTTATTATTATTTTTAACTTCGTAGACAACACTTAAAGTGTCGGTTTTAAAAATATTATAAAATTTGCCAATCTTGTAATGCGTATTCTTGTAATCATCAGGCTTGAATTTTTCAATCAAAATATTAGAAGAATCTTTTGAAAGATTATTTGTTGTGCCTGTGTAATAAAATGGTTTGCGGTTACTATCAAGAATAAGTATGTCACAGTCCAGTACGTTGTTAAAATCATTTAAAAACTGCTTAGGATTGTCTAAATCATCAAGTGAGTTGTCCACGCAGTCCACAGCATTACTTCCTATTACAGAGGCATATTTGTAAAGGGTGTTAATGTTATTGGTCAGAAGATGATTATAAATCAAGTTATTTGACCAATAAGAAATTAACAAAAAACCTAATATTGCAAAAGAAAAATATCCTGTAAAAAATTTAGTTAAAATAGAATTTTTCATATTTAGTTATGTACCTCGAATCTATATCCTACACTCCAAACTGTACCAATTGACCACTGATCCGTGTCAGCAATTTTTTCACGAATACGTTTAATGTGAACGTCTACAGTTCTTGTATCTCCGGCATATTCATAACCCCAGATATGGTCAAGAAGTTGCTCTCTTGTAAATACTTGATTAGGTGATGAAGCAAGGAAGTACAATAATTCAATCTCTCTTGGAGTCATTTCAACAGGCTTGCCCTTGTAAATAACTTCGTAGTTTGAAAGATTAATAATAAGGTCCTTGTATTCAACACGTTTTTCATCAGGTTTCTTTTCGACAGGAGCCGGAGCTTCAGTGTAACGTCTGAGAACTGCCTTAACA
>ENA-OPBG01001153-OPBG01001153.1-human-gut-metagenome-genome-assembly--contig:-NODE-1153-length-19221-cov-9.646666_pt1 | contig 19221 bp, 9 predicted proteins | sample MGYA00241065_ERZ501446 | MGnify/ENA primary metagenome ERZ501446 (study PRJEB25962, sample SAMEA2042632) | human gut metagenome | biome: human gut; feature: human-associated habitat; material: faeces...
ACTCTTTCCGCAAAGAACAAGGAATTCCCCGTCCTCCACATGCAAAGAAACATGATTTAGCGCCCTCTTTTTTTCTTCTGGATAAGCAAAACACAAATCATTGATTTCTAATATACTATTTTTCTTTTCTGACAAACCATTCGCTGTCACCCTGCACCTCCAAACTTGCTTTTTATCTCCTGTATATACGGCTATTCAACTTCCCACAAACGGTACCCAGCCGGTGCTGCACTTTCTACCTGTCCTCTTCTCGCCTTCCACATCCTTCGGTCTAAAATCTCCATCGCTGCTGGCATGATACTAAACAATAAAAAAGCGGCAAAGACAAGCAGGCTGCCTGCTGTAAAGGGTACTCCCTTTACAACAATCCGAGGATTATAAGAACAAAATGCATACCCCTTTGAAAAGCCCCATATCGCTGCTCCGAATGTAATGATCATAAAAATAAGGCACAAAAAATCCCTTTTATCGAAATGATATAAAGAAAAGGCGGTTCTGCCCTTCTCTCCATATCCCCGGCACTTCATTGAATCCGATGTTTCAATCGCATTCTCCAAAGACCAGGTAACCAGAATCGAAAAAATTGTAATTCCATGCTTTGCTCTCTTAATAAGGCTCCCATTCTCTACACTTCGCCCGACACACTTTTGCCCATCAGAAATAACAGATGCTTCTTTGATAAACTTCGGTACAAAGCGAAGGCACATGGAAAGTACTAAAGAAAGTGCCGGGATGATTCTTCCAAAAAGATAAATAAACTTATCTGATGTCATAACAACTGTGTAGCAGGAAAACCATACAAGAGTACATACCAGCATCACTGCCATCATAAGACCGTACACACAACTTTCTAATGTAAACGGATTTCCATTATGAAGATATCCTATAATCGTTACTCCATAATGATTAAACATCGGATTAATTAGGGCAACAATGATCATCATCGGTAATGAGAAGAGCAGATTAAACTTTACTGTCTTTTTCCATCCTTTTAAAACAACGGAATACGCAACAGCGCATATAAATGAAATTGCCAGAATCACAGGATGAACAACAAACATCGTCACCCCGATCGTTCCGCAAAAATACAGCATATTTAAAACAGGATGATATGTCGAAAATGTATCTTTCATCTAAATCAAATCTCCATTACATCAAATTTCTATTATATTAAATCTTTATTATATCAAATCTCTATTTCATACATCCTTAATACATCGAATTATCTCCAACATCCTTACCAAGATTACATGTATAAACCCAGTTGATCACATCGCCGTCCTGTACCGTATACTTACTGCATCCGTAGTTAGGAAACCAGCCATTTACGTTATACATCCATCCGGAAAGCTGTCCGCAGTCGAATTCATACAGATTATTAATTCCTTCCACATAAGCTGAATTATAAGCCGGTGTAAAAGAAGACTCCATCTGGATTCCTGCATCCTTACATACACGCTGTAATACGTCATGTACAGACTCTCCTTCCGTAAATTCTACCTCGGAAGCTGCCAGAATCCATCCATCAGAAGGAACAAATTCTTCCTTGCCACTTTTTAAATCACTCATGTTATTAAGAATCGTCGCGCAGCTGATCGAAATCGTACACGTATGGGAAGAACCTGAAACTTCTTCATCGTTTGCAACATCCTGCTTGCCGGAAGAACCAGAAGAAGAAGCTCCTCCATCAGAAACATCTCCACTTCCTGAACTTCCTTCTTCGTTATAAGAATTCTCTCCTGAATTCCCCGATTCATCACTTCCTTCCGATTCACTGTTCGTTGTTCCGTTTTCTGCCTTATTCGCTGCGCTTGCTCCTTTATTTTGCTGTTCTGTAATACCTCCGATAATATAACAATCTCCGTCCAGAGAAGTTACGCTCATTTTTAAAGAAGTGGTTCCTTTCTGTGGCTTTGTATCCTTTTTGGCAGCAGTCGTTGCTTCCTTCACCTTATCAGACGAATCCTTCTGTGATGCAGATGTATCCTTTTTCTTGGAAGAATCCTCTTCTGCCTGTGCTGTTACCACAACATCGCTCATCCTTGCAAGCTTTCCAGCCTGTTCCTTTACAAGATAAGCAGAATTCGACTGCCACGCTTCCGGAAGCTGTACCTCTAAATCTGGTACACAAATCAGCCCTTTCCCGTACATTGTCATCTTCAATGCATCATTTGCATTGTTTGCCTGCTTCTTTAAATCATCAAGACCTTTCTCTGAAAAATCAATCTTCAAATTCTGATCTGCTGGATTCTGAATCTTTGAACAGTCATACGTCCAGATATATGTAATTCCATCATCTGTTGTCCCTTTAAACTGTACCTTTTTATTGTCTCCTGCAACGGTCTTAAACTGTTCCTTCGTAATAATTCCATCCTCCGGAATCTCATTCATATCCGCAAGTGTTGCTGTCTTGCCGGACTTTTTACCGGAAGAACTTCCTCCATTACCGGACTTTCCACAACCGGTTGAAACAATCAATAACATACTCATAAGCAGTGCCAGAACGACACGCATAAATCCCTTTTTCTTCATAAATACTTTTTCCCTTTCTTTGTATATCCTTAGCTTTAACTCTGCTCACTATACCCCTTATTTTTCTTTAAAAAACAGATTATCTTTTTAATCTATTCTTTATCTCCGCCTTTTTGAAAATTGCGTAATGCACTTGCAATCCTATGACGCTTTTTATATAAAATGAAAGCAATAATCACTACCACTGCAATAGCGCAAATCCTTTTGACTATATAAAATATCCCTAAACCAGCCACAATCTTTGAGGTATCATTATCCTTTTCGGCTGTGGTGTCCGCTTCCGCTGCATCTGTCTCATCCGCCGCATAAGTATCCGGTACGTAATCCTCTCCGCTAAAGTTCCAGCTTCCTGTCGTTGCCTCTGCTGCCGTATCTTTCTTCTTCGCTGTCGTTCCTGTTGCACTCTTTGACGCAGTACTTCCCGTACCTGTACCGGAAGTGCTTCCGGAAGAAAGTGTCTTTGTCGTTCCCGAAGCAGTTGGTGTTCCACTTCCTGTACTTACTGAACGATTCGTTGTTCCCGATGTCGGTGTTGTAATTCTTTTTGTCTGACTTCTTGCTGCTGTAGTTGTTGTTGTCTTTTTGGCGGTTGTCGCTGTTGCCGGTGCAGTCACCACGACCTTACAGGTTGCTTTCTTTCCGCTTCCATCCGTTGCCTTTACTGTAATCGTCACAGTCCCTGCTTTCTTTCCTGTCACCTTTCCCTTTGCATTTACCGTTGCAATCTTTTTATTAGAAGAAGACCATTTCACTGACTTCTTCGTGGCATTTGACGGAGAAACCGTCGCTTTTAACGTTTTGCTCTTTCCTTTTGTAAGATAAATCGTACTATAATTTAATCCCACTTTTATTACCTTTACTTTAGAAGCTGCCGGTTTTGTTTCTGTCTTTTTTGCTGTCGTTGAAGAAGAATTTCCTCCACTATTACTCCCCGTATCAATCGTCGGACTGACTACCGGCTTCGTTCCTGCCGAAATAGCCACATCACTCATATCATAAAGAAATGTCTCTCCATCCAAAAATCTACGGTAAGCAACTGTTGCATACAATCCCTGTTCCGTTGCCATTCCATCGATAATGCCACCGGCACCGCCACCATTATTCCCGGCATCAGCAGCTACATGCATAAATCCCCCTTCTGGCATATAATACTGGAATAATCCTGTCATCGGCCATTTCCCATTCTTAATAAAACGGGCATCTTCCCCACAATCTATTCCCACGCCGCAAAGAGCTGTGATAATCTGTGCCACACTTTCCGAAGTTTCTGTTTTCATCGTGCCAAAACCACCACTGGAAAGCTGATTCTTTTCTATCCATGCAAGTCCCTTGTCAATTGCCGCTGTAACATCCTCATATCCATCTTTATTATAATAAGAAGCCAGCGCCTGCATCGCCATTCCCGTCATATCAGAATCTCCGGTTGTCCCCATCATTGTCCAGCCACCATCCTGACACTGCATCCTTACAACCTTCTTAACAAGTAACTTCTCTGAGTTTTGCTGCACTGCAGAAGGGTCTTCTGGAATCTCATATGCCGGATTACTGTTTAACGCGATCAAAGCCCAAATCGTGCCGTTATTCCCCTGTCTGCTTACATTCTCATAATCTGACAGATACGCTAACAGGTTATGTCCCATCACATCTCTTGCATCAACACCAATCGCTGTTAATGCAAGAATAAGCTTTGAATAATCCGAATACTTTGCTCTTGTAATCTGCCAGTCCTTACTCTCACAGTATGCAATCACATTACTGTAAAAAAGATTTATATAAGATTCCGGCACATACAGCCCACTCCTTTTTAAACCAATAACATTCCATATGCTACTGTAATCCGGCTTCGTATCTTTACTTAAGATATAGCTTCTTACCTTAGATAAAACCGTATCAATATCCGGGCTTAAGACTTCCGCCTCTGCTTCCGTCTGCACTGCCACTCCTGATTCATCAGACTGTCCCTGTGCCGCATCTTCCTCTGCACCCCAAGCATAAAAACCATAACTTCTTCCAAGCTGCAAATTCTTACGGACAATCTTTCTCTCTTTTTTTGTTAATGTCTGCTCTTGTGTACTTTCCTGTACATCTGCCTCTGTATTTGTTGATGCATCTGCATCTTCCCTGGTCTGCTGCTCCTCCTCTTCCGAAGACTCCGTCTCCTCCCTTTCTGATGTCTCACTTTCTGACGTCTCACTTTCTGACATAGAAAAATCGCCTGTACTCTCTGCAGCAGAAGCTGCCGCGGCCGGTTCTGCCCCATTATCTGCCGCATATGCATAGTATGGAACTATAAATGCCACAAGCAGAGCAAAAAGTACAAGCGATATACATTTTCTTTTTAACCTTTGATACATCTTGTTCATTCTACCCTCTCCTTCACTCATTTTACAAAATATCCAAGAGAAATTGAGAGTTTTCCGTAGAAAAGAAAGGCCCATGCATTAGGTGCACAGGCCAAATACTTTTATAAAACTGTTACATTCTCTAGCCCAGATATTTGTTTTCATTCTAAAATCAAATGGCTGGCAATTCAGAATGAAAATAAGGAGCGTTCCCTAAGTGAGCCTGAGAAGCAAGCCATGTACATATTATAACATAGACTTTAAAAAAAATATGCCAACCAGACGGGTGTATTTGCTTCATTTTAGGAAATTAAGCAGGTGAAATTGTCCTACAATTATTTCACTTTCATTTTCTTTACATTTGAGTAATTACCGTAATAAGTTGTTCCTCCTGCTTTACGATAAGTACGAATCTTAAAGTAATAAGTTTTCTTTTTCTTTAGCTTTCCGGCTTTATAAGTCACTGTCTTATTTTGGGTAATTGTCTTCACTTTCTTATAGCCGCTGTTTTTCTTCATGGACTGGTATACTTCATAGCCAGTTGCATTTTTTACTTTCTTCCACGTAAGCTTCGCCTGATTCTTTTTCAGCTTCTTAATGGATTTTATAGATGTTTTAGATGGGGTGTATTTCTTTTTCAGAGCTTCCTGCTGAACTTTCTTTTTCGCGGCTTCTTCTGCCTTTTTCTTTGCCTCATCCTGAGTTTTCTTTTCAGCTTTCAGACTGACAATTTTCTTCTCAGCATCAGTTAATACTTTTAATGTATCTGCAGAAATAAGTTCCTTTTGTTCACTGGTTAACGCATTATAAGACTTTCTTGCCTCTGCTATCTGAGATTCTTTAGATAAATCTACTGTACCGATAGCGTTAATGGTTTTTGTCACACTTTCAGCAAATTTTGCGTTATATTCTGCTCCCCACTGAAGAATTTCTTTCTCTGACGGAAGTGCAGAAAATACTTCTTTCATTTTCTTTTCTGTTGTATTCCAGTCAATCACTGCATTATATGCTTTCTGATAAGCCTGTTTATAACCATGTTCGTCACAGCTTGCTTTATACTTTAGCATTACTGCAAGTCGTTTTGTAATCGCATCCCTATCCGGTAATTTCAAATAATTGTTATCTTCTTCATCTGCAGGTTTTTCTCCGAGGTCTCTTCCATAACCGTAAAGCGTAAACTGCAAACGAATGATGTCTCCATCTTTTGGTTTTACTAAGGACATTCCTGTCGGAAATACATTGTTTACCGTATACATCCAACCAGACATATTACAATACGCGAATTCTCCCAATGCAAAATGTCCACTTTCATTGCCATAATCATTTCCGTCATTTACTGCGTTCGTAGGAATCGGAATAAGGTCTCCCGCATTATTTTTTATCGGCTGAAGCTGTCCGTCAGAAATAATAGATGGGATTCTGACCTTTCCAGTATCTCCATTATAAATCTGTTCAAGATAAAATCCATCTTGTATCTTTCCCTTATTTTCGTAACCATATCCTTCTTGTGTAAGTACTCTATCCACTACAGATGCAATATTATCTGTATCATAAATATCTACCTGACATGGCTCTATTAAATACCCCTGTCCAATCGTAAAACGTTCAATTGAAAATGTAACGGTACCTGTTTTTTCTGCTGCTTTTACATCCTTTTGAAAAAAGAATATACATGCTATCACAAATGCAAATGTCAGCATTGTCAGCAAATATTTTTTGTTTTTCTGCATTCGGTCTCACCTCTCACTTTATAAAGTACTGCAATTACCTTTCAGTTATCACTATAGTACCCTATTACAGAACAGGAACTGCTCCATCTAAGCAGTCCCTGCTCCTCATATCATCTGATATTTACTTCTTAATTGTAACTGTTTTTGCCTGACCTTTTCCTTTAAATACTTTTTTATAAGCTTTGTATTTTTTAGAAGGGACTTTAATGACTGCTTTTTTATTAATGCCCTTAAATGCTTTTGCCCCTACCTTTTTAATAATACTACTCTGTACAGTAATCTTCTTTAAATTCTTACATCCATAGAATGCTTTCTTTCCAATTGTTCTAACATTCTTTCCAACTACTACTGTTTTTATTTTCTTATTATTTTTAAATGCATTATCTGCGATAGCAGTTACTTTGTATACCTGATTGCCTGATTTTACTGTTGCCGGAATTGTAATCTTTGCTACCTTTTTCTTTTTAGTTCCTTTATAAGAAACTGTTTTTGCTTTTACGTTTGTTACAACAAAAATATTGGTTCCTACTGTAAGTTTTGTTCCCTTCTTAACCGTCTTAGTTGTAGGCTGTGAAGGTTTTGCTGGGTTTGTTGGGTTTGCTGGCTCTTTCTCTGCTTCTTTTACTGTTACCTTTACGTTCTTTTCCTTACCGGTATCCATTGCTTTTACGGTGATATCTGCTGTTCCAAGTTTCAGACCACTTACGGTTCCATCTTCTTTTACAGAAGCAATCGTATCATCAGAAGAAGTGTATACTAATGTTTTATTAGTAGCATCTTCCGGTGTTATAGAAGCCTGTAATTTCATTGTTTTTCCTAAAGTTACATTTAATGTTCCTGGGACTGTGATATCAGAGGTTACAGTCATGTTGAAAGCTAAATCTGGATTTTCTGTGTTCTGGTACCATACAGTTTCTTCTACACCATCATTAGCATTTAAGGCATCTACTACTGTACGGTCTTTGAACTGGGCTTCTGTCTGACCAATTGTTCCTTTTGGAGATACTATCTCAGAAGAATCCGTTTTAAAATAAACATTTGTATATTTATTACTCTCATTAAAAATAATATTGCCAGAAGCACTATTTACATTACCTAAATTATAACTATTAGAAACCGTTGTACCTGTATACTTACTACCTCCAGTAATTTTTGCAATAGCATCTACATTATCATCTTTAGAAACTATATTACCCCTATTATAACAATTATCTATAGCAGATGCTGTCCAGGCAGCATAACTTGTTTTGCAGGCAAGAATTCCTGCTACATAGCTATCACCCGTTACATCTCCATTATTTATGCAATTACTCACATTTCCACCGTTTATATTTCCATTTTTGTTTGTTTGAGATACAGAAGTAATTCCACTAACATTTGTTGTTCCTGTAACCGATGCGTTATTTATGGATTCTTCGATTATATTCCAACTAAATCCAGCTATACCAGCAACAGCACTTACGCCTTCAACGGTTGTTCCCTCTTGTGTGACAGCACCTTTAAAAATACTTTCGCTTGCATTATACTGCTCTTTATAATAACCTATTACCCCACCAATAGAATTTCTTCCTTTTACAGAACCTTGTACTCTTACATTTTGTATTGCATTTGCCTGTTCCTTTTTTTTATTTGAAGAACTTGCCCCCTGCATATAACCACATAAAAGACCTACTCTGTCATTAGCACCCGCATTTACCTCTGACTTTTCTACCTGACAGTTTGTAATTTTACCCGCCTCTATATTTCCTAACATTGCTCCTGCTCTTGGAGAACTATTATTCGCAGTAATCTTAGCATTCTTTACCTTACAGTTTTCAATATTAATATTTACTCCATAACTAACCAATGCCCCTGTTCCCCCCAATGTGTTAGGCACATTATTCTTAGTGTTGGTCACCTCTATATCGGCATTTTCAATCGTTACATTTTTTATAACTGCAGGTGTAATATTATAAGTTCCATCCTCCTTTTCGACTGATATTCCCTTGACCACTCCAAAAAGACCTGCTTTTATATAATTTGCATCTTCTATTTCTGATTCCTTTAAATTATAGATTGTATGGCCTTGGCCATCAAACTCACCATTAAATTCATATCCGTTTCCTATTGGAGTCCACTGTTCATTATTAAGGTCTATATCTTTTCCAAGTTTAATTTTACATTCTGAAAAAATATCTTCATTTTTATTTACAAGTTCTGCTAATCCCCTTAATTGTGCAGCCGTAGTAATTGTAAATTCTGTCTGTCCTTCTGTACGATTATCATACCAGGAAGTATCTACAGCGTCTGCTGCTTTTGCCTCTATCGTAATATTATTGCCAATCAATGTTCCCACTGGTGTAAATGGTGTAAATGCCATTGTACCTGCCATACATACTGCAAGTATTCTTGAATAAAACTTTCTCATTTTCTTTCCTTTCCGATACTTTCATAGCTTTGCCTTATTTTACAGTAACTTTACAATACCGGACAAGCCCATTACAGCTTACCCTTATCTTTGTTTTTCCTTTTTTCTTTCCTACCACCTTCCCTTTTTTGGTTACAGATGCAATCTTTGTATCTAAACTTTTATATTGTATCTTTCTTTTAGGGGATGCCACACTTTTTATCTGCACCGCTTTCCCCTTTTTGATAGTGATACTCTTTTTCTTAAGTTTCAACTGAACCTTCTTAATCACAAGATTATATTTATATCTCTTTCCTTTATAAGAAGCTGTGATTGTAACTTTTCCTGCTTTCTTTACGGTCAGCTTTCCGTTTTTAGATACTGCCGCTATTGTCCGTTTACTTGATTTCCACTTTATCTTTTCCGCCTTAACTGCCTTATTATTTACGAATAGTGCCAGAGAATACGTCTGTTTCTTTCCGTTAAAATAAATTGTTTTTTTCAAAGATTTTTTCTTCAAAACAATCTTTTTATAAGAAGTCTTCTTGGTCTCTGTCTTTTTCGCCGGCTGCGGCTGTGCCGGTTTTAATGGCTGTTTCTGCAGGGATTCTATCTGGCTCTCTGCAGCCTCTAATACTGAAAGATTATCTACCAGATTTTTCTGTGCATCTGTCAGTCCGTCATAGGCACGTCTTGCTGCTTCTACCTTTTCTTTATCGGATAAAGTAACTTTTTTCAGTGCATTAATCTGTGTGATTACGGTATTGGCAAATTCCTGATTTTCCTGTACTTTTTTCAGAGAAAGGATTTCCTTTTCCTCTTCAAGCAACGTCTCATAATTTGTCACGCGGTATGGGTTTTCCAGTGCATCATATGCCTTTCTTGCCACTTTTACTGCTACCTCATCTGACAGATCTGAAATGATTGAAGCATCGTCAATCTTCTTTACGACCTCCTCTGTTTTTTCCTGCTGTGCAAGTAGCTGCTGGTATGTATCCGCTGCCTCAGAAAGCCGTTCTTTTATCTCGTCAGGAAGAAGCTTCTTCGCATCTTCTGACAGCATATCATAAGCATCTTTTACTTCCTGATAAGATTCTGCACCTGTTATGGTAACATCTCCCATCTGCTCTGTTCCATATACCACTTCCTGCACATTATCAAACTCTGCCTGCCATACAGAAAAAGCTTCTTCCGCCTGCTGTAACAGGGCATATTCTTCTGTAACTGTCAGTTTATCTTCCTCTGTGAGAAGCTCGTACAGTATCTCTGCACGTTCTATCACTGCCTGTTCTTCTATACCGAAGCCTGTGATTTCTCCCACTGCCTGTTTAAATTCTTCAACAGAAGCTTCTGTTTTCTCAGACAGTTCATACTGGACAAGGGCTGTCTTTGCCGCTGATAAGTCCATATAATTAGAAAGCATAAGCCTAAAATATGCATATTCCTGCTCTTTTTCTTTTATATAGTTTTCCGCCTTTTGCACTGCCTCTCTTACAGCATCGGCATTCTCAGCAGTGATGTCCGCACTTTCTCCATATGCAGTATCAATCTGACCAATCTCATAAGAAGCCTTATCTACGACATCATATATGATATTCTCATGCTGAAGGTTCGCATAAATCTTTTCTCCATCTTCTAACTGTATGTAGTTAGAAACCATTCTTTTTGCCTCGTCATTCTCTAATGCATCGTAGGCAGTTCTTGCCTGTCTTAAATCATCTGCACTGTTTGCTGTAACTCTTCCTATCTTGTCAATTAGGTCTGAGACCTTGTGCGCCGCCTCTTTGTTCTCTTCCTGCTGCTGTAACTTTTTAAGACCGTCTTCCTGCTCCTTTAACTTATCAATATTTGTAACAAAAGTTTTCTGGCTGTCTGTCAGACTCTCATAGGCAGCTCTGACGGATTCAATATCTTCCTCAGAATCCAAAGTCACAATCTCCCCAAGTGCCTTTATCGCCTGCACGACATTATCGGCAGTCTTGGCATCTTTTAGCTTTGTCTCTGCTTTAGATAAGATCTGGAACGCTTTCTGTACTGCATCTTCCTTCTTCTGCTGTTCATTCAGGAAATCATATGCCTTTCTGGCTCTCTCTATCTTTGCCGTCTTTGTCAGGTTGACTTTTCCTATCTTTTCTGTCTTTTCAAGGAATGTGTCGATTCCATTCACATACTGATGTGCTTTATCAAGCACATCTGCATTAGTCACATAGTGGAACAGGCGCTTCTCCTTTAATACATCATACTGTTTCTTGATGGAATCCAGTTTTGTCTTATCCTTATAACTGTAGGAAGAAATCGAGTCAATTGCTTTTATAACAGCATTCACCTGTTCTCTTTCTTTAGCAGTTCCAAGAAATACTCCCGGCTTCACACTCTCGTCCACTGCATACATTGCTTCCTGAAGGGCATAATAGGCATCTCCATGCTCTGAAGTAACATTGTTCTCATCCGCATATTTTTCTGCCTCCTCATATGCTTTTTGTAATGCCTCCCGCTTTGTGCCCTCCGTAATCGTTCCTGCAAGCAGTTTTTCTGCTTTATCAAGAAGCTTCTTATATCTTGATGGTGTCAGATAATATCTTGTGTACACATTTGAACCATTGTACAGGTCTCCCACTGCAATAACCGCATCTTTATTCCAGCCTCCCTGGGAAGGATTCTCCGGAGAGTAGAACCAGCCTCCGGTACTTAACTGATATTTTTCTAAAACACTTACCGGGTCAGCTCCATTCCGTCCTTTCCATTCATTTTTCCCAGTATCAATTCCTATAGCAGTCAGCCCTGTCACCATACAGGCATGTGACATAATATTCCGATTCGTATAATAAAAGTTCTCAAAAACCCCTGTCACATCAATTCCATTCATATCCGTAGTCTTCTGTATCTGAATATCCTTCACTGACTGGATTAATTTTGCATACTCTTTGTCCGTAAACGTATCTTTATACAATGACGTCGCATATAAAGCCCAGCCTCTCATATCCAAATCAAATGTTTCAGAAAGAGCCTGCTTCTTTACGATTTCCACTGTTTCCTTTGGAACGGGCGCCCCCGCCGCCTGAAGTGCTGATAACGCCCATATATTAGCCGAGTACATCCCAAAATCACCACTATTGTTAAATTCCTGTAATTTCTTTACATAATTTACTCCCAGATAATCATACGGATTCTCTCCTGACATAACCAGTTCCAAAATGACCGCTGAATAATCTGTAGATTGACTAAAATTCTTTTTCAGCACATTATAGCCAAGCATACCATTTAGATACTTTTCTCCTAAAGCGGCCGCTCCAAATGTCTTCCAATAATCAGCTCCTTCTTGCTGAGTAAGATACTTGACATACCCGTTTTTCTCCATTTTTTTAATCATGTCAGATGCACGCTGCTTTGTTTCCGACGATATTCCTTCTTCTTTTTCTCCGACAAAATATGCAGAATAACTGACAGATTTTCCATTTTGGGAAGTCACCTCCCATTGAATCTCTCTTACACCTTTCTCTGCCTCTAACTCATATTTTCCACTTTGTGTTATCGTATCTTTTAACTGCCGGTCTTCATATATTCTTACTGTAGTCCCGTTCATTGTCTCATAAGAGAACTTTATCTTTCCCGAAGATTCTTTCATTTTCACATAATATTCTCTGGTTATTGGCGTATACTTTTCTTCCATCGTGCCTCCGGAAATCACTTCCAGATTCTTCAAATCAGTACCGCCCGCACTCCATTTGATATAGATTCTCTCTGTATCAGTCTGTTTTCCATCAGCAGAAGTCACTTTCACATCAAAATAATCTTGTGCACTACTCAAATGCTTAAAATATCCACCAAGCAATTCCGAACTATTATCCACCCATACTGATGCTCCAGAATCTGCCGGTACTGCATTTATCCAAATATATGGTTCATCTGCTTTCATGGAAATCTCCTTATAGGTCTTTCCATCGGCATTCGTCTTTTCATTTACCGGAATATTAGCGAATAATCCCTTTCCTTCTCCCATATTGTAGGCAGCCTGATAACATTCTATTTTTTTTAGTGATGCATCGGAACTTTTTGTTATCTTATAATCTTCATCGCCATCCCAATATAATATATATATATATGAAGTTCCGTTTACATCTCTATCTCTTACTTTTTTCGCCTGGTCAGGGCTGGTTCCTGACAAAAAAATAATATTTATCCCTTTCCTTAACTTTAACTCCGGACTCTTTTCCGTCTGATGAACCTGATACCATTCTCCCCCATTAATGCATACCATTTTTGACTTATTCCGATAAAAATGGTAATTATAATAAATCATCTGCCTCTCACTATAGTCATTCACAGATGTTATATCTGGCAAGTCCGGAGACAATGCATAAGTATTTGTGTTTTCCTGTTCAGGATAATTATTGTCATAAGACATCCGTATGGAATGAATATCTGACGGAACTTCTATTACATCCCTATCTTCTAACTTATAATTTTTTAATCCAAAAATGCGTTTTCCCGTACTCCAAGTTAATTTGTCCGAAAACTTATCTATCTTTTTTGTTTGTTTATCACTCCCATCATACAAATCGATGTGATCCCTTACTCCTTTCATCGATGTGTCGGTCCAGTCATCATAATCTTCGTTATTACGATCGGTAACTTCTGTAATAATAGTACAATGTGTCTCCTCGTTCTTGTCACATACTATCACGTCAAAAACCTGAGCTCTGAAAACTGGAAAGCTATCTTCTGTATGAAATACATTGCCTTCTTCTCGTATATACTGTGGATATTTAGATAAACTCTCCCCTTTATTGAGTGAAAAAGTGCCATATGTTGTATTTTCTGGAAGACAGTATGCCAATTCTGTGTTGATACTTTCTTTTGTTATTTTCTTTCCATTCTCCCACTGCCGCATCTCCGATATATATGCCGTATCTGAAGAAAGCGTGCCAGAAAATCCATAGTACCAAAAAGTCCCCCCTGAATAAGCATCTCCACTAACTCCCACCGTCTCAGAAAGCACTTCATTTTGAACATAAATATTATTTTCCTCATCAATCGGAGTGCATCTCCAGATTAATTCTCCTCCATACGGTCCATTTTTCCGAATCATATATAATTCTTTAAATACATTTTTTGTAGATGTATTAGTATTCTCCTGTGCCGAAACAGCTACAGGCACTGCTGCTATAAAAAGGAAGCATATGATTATGCTCAACAGATATTTTTCTATTATTTTTTTCATTACCTCTCCCGTCCACTTAAACGCTATATTTCTATATAGAGAACAGAGCTGCAACACCATCTTCCCAGTGCTACAGCCCCTTCTCTCATTTTATGTTATTATTATGTAACTTTTAATAGTCCATATAAGTATAGGTTACTTTTACCGACTGAATATTAGAAGCTAAGTAGTTCGTAGCATAATTTTGTGCAGAAACATATTTTTCTGCCCCGTCATCCTTAATTGAAACTTCCCAGTAATAATATCTTGTTTTACCAGAATCAAGTTTTTTAGAATCGCTCTTTGTTCCATTAAATTCATCAAATGCTATTCCATATACTCCAGTTCCTTCCCATGTTGTAGTATCTAAATACTCCACTGCTTTAAAACTGTTTACTTTACCTGTTGCATACAGCGCATCAAATGCTGTTGCTACTCCATAGTTTTCAATTTCATTGGTGTCAGGCTGACTATATTTATACGTCTGTCCATCTGTTCCTGTATATGAACCATCCGCATTTAAATATACTGGAATCTTATCTTCGGCATTACCATCGCCATTAGTATCAATCTCTACTAAAATTGTATACTTTCCATCAGCAGATGGTGTTGCTGCCATAGATGTTACACCAAGTCCCATCATCATAACTACTGCGAGCATCACTGCGAGCATTCTTTTTAAAGTCTTCATAAGTTTTCCTCCTTTAGAAACTCCGCTATTTAGATAGCATTCTTTGGTTTTGTCTACATGTTACTAATGGGTCGCGACTCCCATTGCCAACGGATAGCTCCTTTAGCAATATATTGATTTAAAACAACTTCTATACGATTTATCTGCTTATGTGCTTTCTCTACTGAACCTTTTTTTATTGTGGTCTCAACTACTCTCACATTATTATCTGCATATGAAATAACTGTATATTGTTGTTTTACCTCCTTTGATATTACCTGTTTGAAAATTACAGATATTTGCAATTTCCAAACGCTGTGTCAGGATTTTATGTGTGGAACTTTCGGATAGAAATCATTAGATAAAAACAAATAAACTGAGACTTGCTTTTCGACTTCTGTAAAGATTTCTCTAAACGTATCGAATGAATGTACTCAGCACTCCCACCCAAAGTCCTGTTCATTAGAATTCTATTTTAAATATCCTGACTTAAGCTTCTTCTGCCTTTTCACACCTTCCCGGAAGATCCAGTGGTATTTGTGAGGGCATCCGCTTTCACAGTAGGGGTAAGCCTGTGTGGTTTGTACCAACTTTCTTAAAATAGAATGTATTTTTTTGTACATTTATTATAACATAGCTTTTCTAAAAAGTATTCCAACCAGACGGATGTCTTTTCGTCATTTTGGAACCTTTTTTAGATTTTTTTAAAAAATGCTTGACATTTTTTGCAGAAAAAATCCCGTCAGACTGAATGATCTGACGGGGTATTTTTATTATTTTACTCTTATCGGAACATATATGTATACTTTTTTATTGATGTATCTTTCAAAAGTAAAGTTCTGTAAAGAGACCATATCGCGGTGTTCTTTTATCCAGCCATAAAAAACACACCGGGAAAACATACGGATGGTATCTGCGAGATTATCCACATCGCTTTCGCGGTCTGTTTCAAATACGGCAAATCGTCCGGCGGCTATCTCTATTTTCACAGCATCGTCCGGCACATTCGTGAAGTTGTTTACAACCGGTCCAAGGACATATTGAATATTGATACATTCCGGGTCATGATACCACATGGCAATCTTATCATTTCCATTCGCACTTCCGGCTACAGAGTTCATTTTCTTGAAGTATGGTGAGTCCTCATCGAGCCAGAATGCTATCTGTGCCGGTATATCTACTTCCCGTCCACGATTTGGGATGATCGTCCAGCCAACCATTTTGATATCATCAACGTCCATAAAGGATACTTTCATTTTATCTTTATATTCTGAGTAAAACTGATTTAAGTCAACAACTTCTGTGTTTGCTTTAGCATATTTGGAAGGACTAGTACAAAAGGCTTTGCGGAAGGCTTTATCAAATCCATTTCTCGACTTAAAACCATATTTTTTTGCTAAACTGGCTACCTTGACACCCTGACGTAATTCTCTGGCTGCTTTTTGTATTTTCCTCTGACTGATATACGCACTAAGTCCCATTCCAAAATCATCCTGAAAGGCTTTGCGAAAATAGTCTCTGGAATAGTTAAAATGTTCCGCCATCATCTCTGGTGTGATATCTTCTGTAATATGCTCATCAATATAATTGATCCATGCAATATTCTGAAATTCCATCCGGTAATACTTTGCCGGAACAACGCCGTATTCTTTGCGAAATGCATTAGAAAAAACGCTATAACTTGCAAATTGATATTTGGCACATACTTTTTCCGGATTCTTTCCTTCTTTTAATTCTTCTGCAGCAAAGTACAGCTTTCTCTGTTTTATGTAATCGGTGATTCTCGTTTCATAATAAAGCTGGAAAATATTTTTTAAATGTTTCTCGGAATAATGAAACAGCTTTGCAAGACCTTTTGCTGTTAAATTCTCCGTAATATGCTCATCAATATAACTAATCCACTCGTCAACTCCATAAATCTTTTTCTCCTCTTTTTTATTTTTCATTACATAATCCGAATTCATTCTTTTTTTAAGAGGAAGATATACTGAGTACAGTCCGTTTTCAAAAGAAATAAAATACATTTTCCGATTGTCATAGTGCATTTCACTTTGCTTTATCCAGTCACATAACGCATATTTTATCAACATTTTTATAATATCCGGTGCCTGTTTATCCCAATATTGCTCTTTTAACGTAAAAACTGCATAATCCGATGCCCCAATATCAATTCTCTTCTTTTCACTTTCCTTTCCGGCATCTTTTGGAACTTCCTGCCCAATCATATAAAAGAAATGGTATGAATCATCATGCCACCAAAACTGCATATACTCTCCGGCACGCTCCCTATCCTTCCACTTTTCCTTTACATCCTTCTCGATATATTCCATTCCGTTTTGAAAAATATCGCCTTCTAAAGGCAGCATATCTGCCTCTACTGTCTGTGCCATTCTTCTCACAACTTTATATTCTATCATAGAACTATCAGGAATCCGTTCAAATGGAAGGACTTGATTTGTATAATCCTCTTCAATATTTAATCCCTGCACCTGTTCCCTGATTGTATCAAGAGAATTGTCAAAGAAAATGTCAGCCAGATAAAGGAATTCCTGCGTAGAGTATGCCAGTCTGCTTGCCAGATCTTTTACCGAAATGCTGTTATCTGTCTGAAGGCACAAAAGAGTGTCTCTCATACGTTCCCATAAAGCTGATTCTTCCTCCGGAAGTGAGGAAAATGTTTTTGTCTCATTCACTGTGTTCATTTTCTCTATCCTTCTATTATTTCTATTTCTTTTTCTTTCATTTTCTCTGTTATTTTATCTCAGTCGAGAAGACTCCCACCTCCTTCAGGTGGTGAGTGACAGCAAATTTGTCTCAGTGGGAGTCCAATCTCCGACTGAGATAAACGCTCCGCGAGGATGCGCAGTGATTCTGTAAAGAATATGTCAGCTTATGCTGACCAGAATCACGCGCCAAGTCTCGCAGTTGCTCGACTTGAATATTATTTTTTTAATATCCAAATGTTTTTTAGTTATATTGTAAATCACCACTAACATTCTGTCAATTTACAACTCCCACTACGGACAATCTCTATTCTTCAGATAAACTTCGCAACTCTGGAAAAGTCTTTTTTCTTTTCTCTGATACAATATTTATAAAACATAACCTGTGTATTGGTGTATGATATTTATATTCAAGTCGAGCAGTCGCACCGACTGCACTCATAGAAACTGCGGAAAGGAGAGATCGTGAATAAAAATAATTCTTTAGAAGTAATAAAAGATTGTACTACATACATAAAAAATCACCTTCAAGACACATTAACAGCAGAATCTCTGGCTTCCCGCTATGGTTACTCTCTTTATCATTTCTGCCACATTTTTAAAATCTGCTGTGATATGTCACCGGGAAAATACATACGCCTTCTCCGTTTGGAAAAAGCAAAAAAGGATATTTTATCTGGAATGAGTATCACACAGGCCGGATTTGATAATGGCTTTGAAACCAGTTCCGGTTTTTCTAAAGCATTTCGCAAAGAATATGGTATTAGCGCACGAGAATATTTAAAACAAAATAAAGAAAGTGAGGTTCTTATTATGCTACACGTTGAAATTAAAGCATTACGGTCACAGACAGCACTTGGGTACGAGATTCCCGGCGAATATGACAGTGATTACAGCAAATCCGGTGCTTACTGGAATCACATTAATTTTAAAGAATACCCTGCCTATCCAGAAGGAATCCATGATTATGGCGAAGTTGGACTATGGACCCATCCCGACCATATCAGCGGTGAATTACACTATTTCTTTGGCTTTTTAACTGACTCTACAGAAATTCCGGATGGTTTCCATAAGGTGGAGATTCCTGCCGGACGATACGCAATTTTTACAATTAAATCACAGGAAACTCCTGAAAAAGTAGCGGATGCTGTACGGGATGGCTGGCGTTACGTCTTTACCGAATGGCTCTGTACGCAAAAAGAGTATAAAATATCACATCAGGGGATGTGTTTTGAATGCTATCAGGGAGAAGAAGCATATCTTTATCTACCAGTGATTGATTTGTAGATTTGGTAATAGACGAAAAAAGAAAAAACAATACATCCCTTCTGCTCTATAGTCGCTGTGTTTATGATGCTCGTTCGCATCTTAAACACGCTCCCAAGCCGCATCTGGGATGTATTATTTTTTTCTTTTTTCTGGCTATTCTAAATCTACAGTTGGTGAGAATGGGGAATTCCCTTCTTTTTCCAACAAAAATCATTAATTTGCTATTTATTATCAAAACCAGACAGCCGCTGAAATAAAATTTTATGCTGAATTGTAAGAAGACTATGATAAGTGACATCCTCCCCCCACCTGTAGGACGCCACTGAAAAAGTGGTAAGTTTAGTATCACAGGGCGTCAAATATATGCCA
>ENA-OPBG01001157-OPBG01001157.1-human-gut-metagenome-genome-assembly--contig:-NODE-1157-length-19161-cov-2.253899_pt1 | contig 19161 bp, 10 predicted proteins | sample MGYA00241065_ERZ501446 | MGnify/ENA primary metagenome ERZ501446 (study PRJEB25962, sample SAMEA2042632) | human gut metagenome | biome: human gut; feature: human-associated habitat; material: faeces...
CATTATCTCAAGGATAAGAAGGTAGAGAGCATCAACGTGACGGAGACGAAGATGACGGCCGATCTGGAAAACGGCAAGACCGTGTACGCTTACGTCAACAGCGCAGTGGATCTCAACTATATTTACGATTCCTACATCATGCCGCAGGTAGACGACGGCTCGCTGAAGCTCAACAGCGACGAACCGAAGAAGGAATCCATCTGGATCAGTCTGCTGCCGACGCTGATCATGATCGCCATCAACGACCAGTACGCTGACGGACGCGACATGTCCTGGCTGTGGGACGTGGACTTCACTTCCCTGCGCGCGTCCGGTGTCGCCATGGTCTCCGGCGTGCGTGCCTGGGACATGGCATTGCGCCTGGGGTATGACCAAGTGCCAGTCGCCGATACGAACACCGACCTCGAACAGGCCGTCACCGCATTCGTCAACGCCAATCCCGGCACACGCAAGCACATCTACTGCACCTACACCGCCATGCTCAAAACCCGCGCCGTACTGGGCCGCATCACCGAAGTACGGGACGCGGGCGTGGGCAAGTAACCACCCTTCGGCGCTCGCGCGCCACCTCCCGCCAGCGGAAGGGGCATGGTGAGGGAATAAGACGCTTCCCGGCAGCGGGAGAACATCGACAAGGAGAACGTGACATGGCCAGAACAATTGATGTGGTGTCCCTGTATCCCAAAGACATGAACATCTACGGCGATTCCGGCAACGTGCTGACTATCCGCCGCCGTCTGGAACTGTACGGTTATGAACCGGTCGTCCACCAGTACAATCAAGGCGACGACTGGCCCGACCAGGTGGACCTTATTCTGGGAGGCGGCGGCCAAGACACCGGCCAGAAGAAAATCATCGACGACTTCTACCATCGCGCCGACCTGTTGCGTTCGCTTGCCGCAGACGGTACGCCGATGCTGATGATCTGCGGCCTGTACCAGCTGTTCGGCGAGTACTTTGAAACCGTGGACGGCACCCGTCTGGACGGCATCGGCGTTATCGGTGCTTATACCGTGGGCCAGAACGTGCGTATGATCGGCAATCTTGTTGAGCATTCCGACCAGTTCGGCGATGTGATTGGCTACGAGAACCACTCCGGCCAGACCTTCCTGCGCGAAGGCGTTCAGCCACTCGGCACCGTCAATCAGGACGGCCGAGGCAACAATGGCGAAGACCATACCGAGGGCGCGCGCGTGCACAACGTGATCGGCACCTACATGCACGGCTCGTTGCTGCCTAAAAACCCCGCCATCAGCGATTTCCTTATCGAAACTGCCGTGACTCGTCGTTACGGTACGTTCGATACGTCCGATCAGACCCCCGAACAAGCCAAGGAGCTCGCCCGGCTCGATCAAGTAGCCACCAACGCGCGCAAGGCTGCCGCCGAACGTCCTCGGTGAATTCTCGGTGAGTCCTCGGTAAGTACCAATCAGCGAAAAATCAGTCGAAATCAGTCTGAGGGTCTAGTACATTGCCCTGTTGTTTGCGCTAGGCTTGGTGGTACGAGACATGGCACCAGGCCATGTCGGACCTCGAAGGAGGGGTATCATGGCTGATTTTGATCTTCTGGGTGATGGCCTGCGCAAGGTCCTGCTGGCGGGCATCGGAGCCCTTGCCACCGGATACGAGAAGAGCAGCGAGCTCGTCGACGAACTCGTCAAGAAGGGTGAGATTACGGTCGAGCAGGGCAAGGCGCTGAACACCGAGCTCAAGCGCAAGGTGAGCGAGACGGTGGATGACGCCAAGAAGGCCGCCGCCGAAGCCGGCGACAAAGCTGCTGCCGCAGCCGACACCAGTGCCGCCGACAAGCCCGCTGACGAGGGCAAGGCCGAGTGACCAAGCCCACACGCGCTACGCCGGAATCAGGGTCGACCCCGCTTTCCAGCAGGGTCGACCCTATTCTGACGCCTGCGAAAGCCGAACGTGAGGCGGCGGCGAACCGGTCCGTCGACACGTCGGACACGCTCAAGCAGACCGTTACCAAGGCGACTCCGAGCGTATCCGACGAAACGCTGGCACTGTTCGGACGCAGGAACGATTTCGCCACGCGCTACCATCTGACGCGTCGTGGCAAGATCAAACGACTGGGGCAGATCACCAGAATCGTCGAGCAATTCGACGTGCTGCACGGCCTGACTCCGGTCAAAATGCGCCTCATGTTCGAGGCGCTCGGCCCCACGTTCGTCAAAGTGGGCCAGATTCTGTCGATGCGCTCCGAGATTCTGCCGCAAAGCTTCTGCGACGAACTCGCCAAACTGCGCGCCGACGCCGACCCGATGCCGTATTCCACGGTGTTGGATGTGCTTGCCGCCGAATACGGGCGTCCCGCCGACGAGGTGTTCGCGCATATCGACCCCAAGCCGTTGGGCTCTGCTTCACTGGCGCAAGTGCATCGCGCCACGCTGAAAACCGGCGAAGATGTGGCCATTAAAGTGCAGCGCCCGGGTGTGCGCGAAACCATGGCCCAGGACGTCTCCATCATGCGCTCCATAGCCAAGGCCGCCACTAAGGTGATTCGCACCTCACAGATCGTGGACCTGAAGGGCGTGGTCGAGGAGCTGTGGGACACCTTCGAATCGGAGACTGACTTTCTGATCGAGGCCCGCAATCTCGCCGAATTCAAGCGTTTCGCCGCCCGATTCAAATACATGGACTGCCCGACGGCGTACACCGAACTGTGCACCGAGCATGTGGTGGTCATGGAGTACATCGACGGCATCTCCGTCTCCCATCCGGGCCGGCTCGTCGATGCTGGTTATGACTTGAAGGAGATCGGCACCAAGCTCGTCGACAATTACGCCACGCAGATTCTCGACGACGGCTTCTTCCACGCTGACCCACATCCCGGCAATATCATCATCCGGGGCGGCCAGATCGTACTTATCGACCTCGGTATGACCGGTCGGCTCGACCAGCGCACCCGTGCAGTCCTCAAAGAAATGATTTTCGCCGTCGCCAAACAGGATTCGCCCGCTCTGGCCGAGGGGCTGCTGCGATTTGCCGGCACCGAGGCCGATCCGGAGGACTACCCAGCACTGCTGGCTGATCTGGACGTGATCGTCAAGGAATTCGGCACCGTGGATCTGGCCGAACTGGACATTGCCGCCTTCCTGACCGCACTGACGCAGATGGCCGGCCGCCACAACATCGAGGTGCCCAGTACGGTGACCACCGTCGGCCGCGCGTTGGTTACGCTCGAAGGCTTGCTGGACGAGTTCATTCCTGATGTGAATATGATCGAAATTATTTCCGACCATATCGCCACGTCGAAATCGCTGAAGAACGCCACCAAAGACGAGATCAAGTCGCTGGGCGTTGAGGGACATCAGGCTTTGCATGCCACGCTCGGCACCATGACCGAACTCAAGACCGTGGCCCGTATGCTGACCCGTGGTCAGTTGCGCGTCAACATGGAACTGGTCGGCTCTGAAGAGCCGTTCCAGCTGCTTTCGGATATGGTGAATCGTCTGACGATGGCCCTGATTGTGGTCGGTTTGTTCGTTGGCTCGTCGATTGTCTACTACGCCGGCATGAAGCCGATTATCTTCGGCATTCCGGTCATCGGCTTCATGGGCTACGTCGTGGCCTTCGCCCTCGGCGTATGGATCGTCATCGACATCTACTTAAAGGGGCGCAAAACCAAGAAGCGGTAGGGTATCGATTGATATCAGTCCAGCGGGAGGGTGGATTCGCGCTGGATAAGGTGGCAGGGTACGTAGTCGACACCGTGATGCGGGTTGCCGTCGATGGCATCGACCAAGTATCGTGCCGCACGCCGTCCGATGGTTTCGGTTTCGTTGTCGATCGACGTCAGTGCGGGCCTCGAGCTGGAGGTCAGTACCGACCAGTTATCGTGGCCGATGACGGCGACGTCATCCGGGATGCGCAGTCCCTGCTGCTTGAGCACGTCAATGCAGCCTCGGGCCAGTTGGTCGTTTTGGCAGACCACTGCATCGAACTTGACCCCTTGGTCGAGCAGCAGGCGGGTGGCGGCGCGGCCCCAGCCTTCGTCCCATTTGCCGTACCGGATTGGCCCGGCCGGTTCGATGCCTAGCTCAGCCAGTGCCTCGAGCGCGCCCTTGGTGCGGTCGGTGGCAGCGGTATAGGTTTCGTCGCCGCCGATAATGGCGATGTGCCGGCGGCCACACGAGATGAGATGGTTGATGGCCATGCGACCGGCGTCCACGTTGTCGCAAGTGACCGAGCAGTCTTTGGGGTCGGTGGAGGGGCCGTAGACGTAGACCAGTGGCACGCCCCAGTCATGGCCAAGCGTGGGCCTGGGGTTGGTCTCGCACTGCACGATGAGCAGTCCGTCGACCTTGAGGGACAGCAGTTTCTCGACATGCTGACGTTCCAAGGCGGCGTCGCCACGAGCGTTGGCCAACAATACTGAGGTCGATTGGGCTCGCAACTCGTTCTCCGCGCCGATAAGAATCGGTGTGGAGAAACGACCCTGCAGATCGGAGGTGACCAGGCCGATGGTGCCAGTAGTGCCTCGAGCCAGGGATTGGGCAAGCTTGTTGGGAGAGTAGTTGAGTTGCTTGGCGGCATCCAGTACACGCTGCTTGGTTTCTTCGCTGATACGGGGTTTGTTGTGCAGTGCCTTGGATGCAGTGGCCGTCGAGACTCCGGCCAATGCCGCCACATCCTCAAGTCGCGCTGCCCGTCCGGTTGCTGGCTGGGTCATCATGCCTCGATTCCTTGGTTCTTCAGCAGTATATAACGCATTGTTTTGCGATGAAATACCTCATACGGTGTGGTGCGCCATTGCATCTGGGAATAATTGTAGCTTCAATGCGAAAACTTTCGCAAACATCTTTTTTTCGGCGTGGCGTAGTCAGGGAAATTGTTCAAGTGCAAGGTAAGTGAAAGAGAGCGTTACTTCCATGTTCGCTTTTGTTTGATTTGCTCGACACGCCGTAATAATCATTGATATTAAGCCAATTCAAGCACGTTATTCATAGTCGAATCACAGTCTCGAACCCGTTTGATGTGAGAAAAAACGCGAAAATGCGAAAGCGCTTTTGCAAAAACTTCCATGTTCGTTTATATTGAGAAAAGGCTTTCGCAGTGTTACCTGCTCCGGGCAAAGGAGCGAGCAGGGCGAAACCAAGGAGGCGGACCGTCCGCCACCGCCTCTCATAGTTGAGCGGATATATAGAGAAAGAAGCGAACATGGTGTCTTTCAATAAACTGACCCGTACTCTTGCTGGCATCGCTGCCGCCGCGTTGATCGTTCCGCTGGCCGCCTGTGGTGGCTCCGGCAATGGTGGCACTGCCACCGCCGAAGGTATCCCGGCCAAGGGCACCGACGATGGTACCGAGATCACCCTGTGGACCCGTTCCCCTCTGGAGCGTCAGGCCAAGAACGTGGTCGAGGCTTACAACAAGAGCCACAAGAACCAGGTCAAGCTCGAGATCATCCCGAACGACGATATGGAAGGCAAGGTCGGCGGCGCTTCGCAGACCGACTCCCTGCCTGACATCCTCGCCGGCGACGTGGTCCGTATTCCGTACTGGGCTTCCGAGGGCATCTTCACCGACATCACCAAGCAAATCGATGGCCTGGACAACAAGGCCGACCTGCAGCAGGGCCACATCGAAGCCGGTACTGTTGACGGCGCCGAGTACACCCTGCCGTTCATCACTGACGTTTCCGTGATGGTCTGGAACAAGAACCTGTACAAGGAAGCCGGTCTGGACCCGGAGCAGGGCCCGAAGAGCATCGACCAGTTCGTCGAGCAGGCCAAGAAGGTCGCCGCCCTCAACAAGGATGGCGTTGCCGGTTCCTACCTTGCCGGTCAGTCCGGTGGTGCTCTGGTCTTCGACCTCTTCCCGTCCGTGTGGGCTGACGGCGAATCCGTCATGAACAAGGATGGCTCCGAGGCCACCCTGGACAACGACTCCATGAAGGGCGTCTTGGACGCTTACAAGGAGCTGGCCAACACCACCAACGGCTTGGGTGCAGGCTCCAAGGAAGAGACCGGCGCCACCTGGACCGCTCCGTTCGCGAACGGCAAGATCGGCGTTATGCCTTACCCGAACACCTCCACCACTGCTCTGTTCGATGCTGAGAAGGACGGCGGCTTCGAGGTCGGCGTTGCTCCGATCCCGGGCACCAAGGAAGGCAAGACCTCCACGTTCCTCGGCGGCGATGCCATGGGTATCTCCAAGGACTCCAAGCACGTTGCTCAGGCCTGGAACTTCCTCTACTGGCTGATGCAGTCTGACGCTCAGAAGGAAGTCTTCGCTGACCAAGGCGACACCGCCTCCAACATCCAGACCCTGAAGACCGCTTACAAAGACGCTGACCCACGCATCCAGACCATCAACTCCGTGATTATCGACGGCAACGGCCAGACCCCGAAGTCCCCGGCCTTCAACGAAGCCTTCAACGCCGCTGGCTCCCCGTGGCAGCTGCTCGTGCAGAACGCCGTGTGGGGTTCCGGTGACCTCAAGGCCGACAACAAGGCCGTCACTGACGTCCTGTCTGCCCAGTGATTCGGTGGTGATGCTCCTCACCATCACTCATCAAATCACAGCAATAACTGAATAATAACTGAACAGATTGAGCCGGTCCCTCCCTTGTGAGGGCAGGAGCCGGCTCAATCACATAATCGAACTTCTATCTTCTTCTTCATTCCTTTTCTTCCTTCATCACTACATACCTTATGAATGCGGTGTGTTGGCGGGGCTTCGGAGTCCCCCTTCCTCGAAGCCCTGACATCGGATTGCATTCGGATTCCGTGATTACCATTTCACAGTAATTTCCCAAAGGAGAGAGAAACATGTCGAGTGTTTCCAAGAGCGCCGGGGCGGTGCCCGTGCATAAGTCCAAGGCGAAGGCGGCGCAGACCAGGCGAGGTCTGCTGTACGCACTTCCGGACTGGCTGATGATTATCGTCCTGTTCTTCGTGCCGATTGTTCTACTGGTCGTCATGGCCTGCTCTCGTTGGAGCCTGCTGGGTGGCAACCGCGGCGTGAACTTCCCGGACAACTTCGTCAAGGTGTTCGAGAACAAATTGTTCTGGCCCTCGATTTGGTTCACGCTCGAGTACACCGTGATCGTCACGATCTTCCTGTTGGTCCTTGGCCTGGGCATGGCCATGATTGTGCAGGAGAGCTCGAAGTGGAACAACGTGCTGCGTACCTGCTTCCTGCTGCCGTCCGCGACGGGCCTGGCGTCCGCGTCCCTGCTGTTCTACGCCCTGTATTCCCCGCAGGTGGGCCCTGTCACCAAGATTCTGAGCTCGTTGGGCCTGATGCAGGAGGGTGGTTCGGTGCTGGCCACCGGCCAGTCGGCCCTGTGGGCCACGATTATCGTGATTGTCTGGCGATTCTCGGGCTACTACATGCTGCTGATGATGATCGGTCTGCAGGCCATCCCCGGTGATCTGTACGAGGCGGCCCGCATGGACGGCGCCGGTTCCTGGCGTATCTTCCGCTCCATCACCCTGCCGCTGATGAAGCCGACCATCGTGATGTGCCTGGTCTACTGCGTGACCGGCTCGATCCTCGCGTTCGATCAGTTCTTCATTCTGACCAAGGGTGGTCCGAACAACTCCACCATGACCGTGGTGCAGCTCATCTACAACTTCGCCTTCGATTCCAAGAAGGATCTGGGTATGGCCGCGGCGCTCTCGCTGATCGTGCTGGTGGCCCTGGTCATCATCAACTCCATCCAGATGCGCGGCATGCGCGACAACACCAAGTGAGAAAGGGGAGGTAACACATTATGACTACCCCATTGTGGAAGCGCGTCATCGCTCGAATCCTTGAGGCTCTGCTCGCCATCATCTTCATCAGCCCGCTGGTCTGGGTCATCATCTGCTCGTTCAGCCCGCAGGCCGGTTCGGCCCAGTCCAAGGGCTGGGGCGTGGCCAACTACCTGACCCTGTTCGGTTATCAGGAAGGCCTGCCCAAGTACCTGCTCAACTCGGTAATCGTGACCCTGGTCGCGGTCGTGTTCTCCGTGGTCGTCTGCACGCTGGCCGGCTACTCGTTCTCCCGCTTCGACTACCCGGGCCGCAACCTCGGCTTCATGGTCACCCTGTCCATCCTGATGGTGCCGTACGCCTCGCTGTTGATCCCGCTGATGGTCTGGTACAAGCAGATTGGCCTGAACGACAGCCTGCTGGGCGTGGGCCTGGTCATCACCCTGTTCCAGCTGCCTATGAGCACGTTCATCATGCGTAACGCATTTGACGCGATCCCCAAGGACATGGAGGAGGCCGCCATGGTCGACGGCTGCAACAGCCTCCAGGCCTTGTTCAAGATCCTGGTGCCTGTGGTCAAGCCTTCGATGGTTACGGTCGGCCTGCTCGCCTTCCTTGAAGCATGGAACAACTTCATGATTCCGCTGTACTTGAGCTCTTCGTCCAAGTCCACCCTTCCGCTGGCGATGGTGAACATGCGTCAGCAGACCATGGGCGTCATCGATTACGGTGCCACCGAGGCCGGCGTCGTGATCCTGCTGATTCCCTGCGCCATCCTGTTCCTCGCACTCCAGAAGTACTACGTCAAGGGCTTTATGGCCGGAGCCGTGAAGGGCTGATCATGAACGTTACAATCACTTCCCCGTTCTGGAAGCGGCGTCGCGACCAGATTGTCGAATCCGTCATCCCCTACCAGTGGGGCGTGATGAACGACGAAATCGACACCACAGTGCCCGACGACCCGGCCGGTAACCAGCTGGCTGACAGCAAAAGCCACGCGGTCGCCAATCTGAAGGTTGCCGCCGGCGAATTGGACGACGAATTCCACGGCATGGTGTTCCAGGATTCCGACGTCTACAAGTGGCTTGAGGAAGCCGCTTATGCGCTGGCCTACCATCCGGATCCCGAACTCAAGGCGCTGTGCGATCGCACGGTCGATCTCATCGCCCGCGCCCAGCAGTCGGACGGCTATTTGGACACCCCGTACCAGATCAAGTCCGGCGTATGGGCCGACCGCCCGCGCTTCAGCCTGATTCAGCAGAGCCACGAGATGTACGTGATGGGTCACTACATCGAGGCCGCCGTCGCCTACCATCAGGTGACCGGCAACGAGCAGGCCCTTGAAGTCGCCAAAAAGATGGCCGACTGCCTGGATGCCAACTTCGGCCCCGAAGAAGGCAAGATCCACGGCGCCGATGGTCATCCTGAGATCGAGCTCGCCCTCGCCAAGCTGTATGAAGAGACCGGTGAGAAGCGTTATCTGACGCTTTCCCAGTATCTCATCGACGTGCGCGGTCAGGATCCGCAGTTCTACGCCAAGCAGCTCAAGGCGATGAACGGCGACAACATCTTCCATGATCTCGGCTTCTACAAGCCCACCTACTTCCAGGCTGCCGAGCCCGTACGCGACCAGCAGACCGCGGACGGCCACGCCGTGCGCGTCGGTTACCTGTGCACCGGCGTGGCTCACGTGGGCCGACTACTCGGCGATCAGGGGCTGATCGACACTGCCAAGCGTTTCTGGAAGAACATCGTCACCCGTCGCATGTATGTCACCGGTGCGATCGGCTCCACCCATGTGGGCGAATCGTTCACCTACGATTACGACCTGCCGAACGACACGATGTACGGCGAGACCTGCGCTTCCGTGGCCATGAGCATGTTCGCCCAGCAGATGCTCGACCTCGAGCCCAAGGGCGAATACGCCGATGTGCTGGAGAAGGAACTGTTCAATGGCTCCATCGCCGGCATCTCGCTTGACGGCAAGCAGTACTACTACGTCAACGCACTGGAGACTACTCCCGACGGACTGGACAACCCGGATCGTCACCACGTGCTCTCCCACCGTGTCGACTGGTTCGGCTGCGCATGCTGCCCGGCCAACATCGCCCGACTCATCGCTTCAGTGGACCGTTACATCTACACCGAGCGCGACGGCGGCAAGACCGTGCTGAGCCACCAGTTCATCGCCAACAAGGCCGATTTTGCTTCCGGCCTTACGGTCGAACAGCGTTCGGACTTCCCGTGGGACAGTCACGTGGAATACACGGTGAGCCTGCCCGCCAGCGCTGCGGACAGCTCGGTCCGATTTGGACTGCGCATCCCCGGCTGGTCCTTGGGCTCCTACACGCTGACCGTGAACGGCAAGCCCGCAGTGGGTTCGCTGGAAGACGGCTTCGTATACCTTGTGGTCAACGCCGGCGATACGTTGGAGATTGCGCTCGAGCTCGACATGTCCGTCAAGTTCGTGCGCGCCAACTCCCGCGTGCGCTCCGACGCCGGCCAGGTGGCCGTTATGCGCGGTCCGCTGGTCTACTGCGCCGAACAGGTCGATAACCCCGGTGATCTGTGGAACTATCGTCTGGCCGATGGCGTCACCGGTGCGGATGCCGCTGTGGCTTTCCAGGCCGACTTGCTGGGTGGCGTCGATACCGTTGATTTGCCGGCAGTGCGCGAGCACGCCGACGAGGATGACGCGCCGCTGTACGTGGATGCCGACGAACCGCGTGCGGGCGAACCCGCGACGCTGCGCTTGGTGCCGTACTACTCGTGGGCCAACCGCGAGATAGGCGAGATGCGTGTCTTCCAGCGTCGATAAATATCGGCGATATGCCGGCCTGCGCGCAACTGGCCGGCAAAAAAATACTTATGCCGCCATCGTCTGTAATAAGTCGATGACGGCATAGGCCGGATGTCAGTATCGATTGGAGCCGAAAACACATCCGGGGAATGAGGTCTCCTGTGCGGGGTAATACCCGTGCAGGAGATTATTTTTTAATTATATGCTCCTGCTGTGAGAGCTGTCGGCGGAGTCGACTGAGGGCGGTCATAAGCGGTACCGTGTAAGCCACCCTCAGTCTCGCTTTGCGAGCCAGCTCCCGCCAGCGGGAGCCTGTTGGTTCCTGATTCAGCGAGGCTGAATCGTTGCGCCGTAGGTACTGCGACACGGCGAAACGCAGCAATGCTCTAATGCGAAAATAAATGCGAAAGCTGAGAAATTACCGGGTTTTTGTTGTATAAGATGGTTGATATCACTGAGGGAAAGTTGTGAAACCGTATTCGCTCGGTTATGATGTGGAATCAGCTTCGGTGAATTGCTCCAACCGGGATATCCATGGCGGATATCACACCAGATTTACTGAAGACACTCATTCCGGTGAACCCAATAACCAATAAAGGAAACTGATGGAGAACGGGCTCTGCGGCCCAGCATCCACAGAAGAAGTCCTGGTCGCATAGACGCGACGTAGCCTGAGCGAAGACGCGAAAGACCGGGGCGGAGAGGTCCAAGCAGGAATGCATCAATCAACACGAAAGCGGTGGCTTGCGTCAATCGGCGCGGTTGCAGCGGTCGCCACACTGGCCACCGGCGGTGCAGTCACCGCGCAGGCAGCCGATACGCCCGTCATCAAGAATGCGGATGTGGCATATCCGTCGTTCAAGGGATCTGATGATCCGATGAAGACGGCGGCGAACAACACCACATATAACCCTGCCGCCAGCTATCTGCAGGAGACATTCGATAACGACGTGAAGAACCTGGCCGGCACCGACACCGACCATGACTTCTGGATCGATAAGATTCTCACCCGTACTGGTGCACAGCCAACTGGTAAAGGCACGAACGACAAGGGTGCTTACTCGTATGAAGGCTCCGACGGCAACAACTACCTGTTCACCCGTGGTCGCGCCGCCTACATGTACACGCACACGCCTAATCGGCTCGGTTTTGTGGGTAACACCGCCTACTGGGATGAGACCAACAGGGATGGCTTTACCGTTACCGTAAACGCTGACGGTGCAAACCAGACCCTTAACGAAGACGCCTCCCAGCGCAAGCAGACACCGAGCTACTTCACCTCCCTGTTCCAGACCGGTGGCAAGAGCCTCAAGATCAAGGAAGTTAAGTACATCACCTACAACAACGTGATGGTTGCGAACCTCACCGTGGAAAGCACGCAGGACCGCGATGTCACACTGACCACGGCCTCGCCGTTCGCCGCCGAGGGTGCTGATGGTGCCACCGAACTTACTGGCCGCGTGAACGTCAAGAACAACCTGACGACCATCTATCCGCGCTTCTCCGCCAACAACCAGGACGGTTCCAACTGGATCGTCAGCGGTGGCAAACTCACCAGCACGTTGAGCCTCAAGGCCAACGAACCGCAGACCGTCAAGATTCAGCTCGGCCTGATCGCCAACGAACTGCCTGACTCCACCAAGGAATATGAGGCCCGTTACACCGGCGACTTTAAGGATGCTGCCGCCTCCTACAAGGATTCCGTGACCACCTACAACAAGTGGTGGGTCGATAACGCTCCCTATGTGGACACTCCGGAAGACAACATCGATAAGACCGTGGTCTACCGCTGGTGGCTGAGTCGTTTCAACATGCTCGACGCCAACATACCTGGCAACACCTTCCAGTACCCGACCTCCATCGAGGGTGTGCTCGGCTACAACAACCAGATCGTGCTCACCTCCGGCATGTTCATGATGGACACCAAGTGGTTCCGCAACCCCGAGTACTCCTACGGCACCTGGCTTTCCGCCGGCGATACCGCCAAGAAGAGCAAGGCGGGCTATTACTACTACCACGACAATCCGGGCGACCCGGCCAACTGGAACCATAGCTACACGCAGTACATCACGCGCGCCGGCTGGGACTCCTACAAGGTGCACGGCGGTCCGTCCACCGTGGCCGAGAAGCTGGCCGACCAGGGTGCCGAGGACGTGCAAGGTCTACTCGCTTCCAAGAGCGAGCCGGACAACAACGACAACCAGAACAACAATGACAACAGCTTGATTGACTGGTCCTGGTGGTCGATGACCGGTAACGATGCCGACGCCGTTTCCTTCTCTGAGCCGGGTCGCTCCGGCCAGCGCATGGATCGCGCCGATGGTTCCGCCAATATGTGGGCCAACGCTAACGCGGCTGCTCAGGCATACAAGGCTGGTGGCGATACCGCCAACGCCGAGAAGATGCAGGCCATCGCCGACAAGATCCAGAAAGAAGTCACCACTGAACTGTGGGACAAGTCCGACAACCTGCTCAAGCACAGGTGGCTGAACGACGGTGCTTTCGCCAAGTACAAGGAGATCAATAACTACTACCCGTACTCCGAAGGCCTGATGCCTACCGGCAACGAAGATTACAACAAGGCTCTGCGCCTGTTCGAGGATTCCAACGAGTTCCCGATCTTCCCGTTCTTCACCGCCAACCAAGCGGACAAGGCCGCGTTGAACTTCCCCGGTTCCAACAACTTCTCCATCATTAATGCGCAGCCGCTGCTGCAGGTCTACTCGGCCGGTATTCGCAACTACGATGCAGCCAAGAATGGCTACATCACCAATGAGCAGTTCAAGAAGCTGCTGTACTGGGTGGCGTTCGCGCACTACCAGGGCGGCGATAACAACTACCCTGATCAGAACGAGTTCTGGAACGAGGACAACAACAACGTCGGCGATGTGAACGGTGACGGCGTGATCAACAACCTCGACAAGAACCTTGACGCCGCACAGAACGGCGGCAAGATCACCTACCGCTCCTGGATCCACCACACCCAGCTCGGCACCACGAACTGGACGATGGTCGAGGACGTAGCCGGTATGGTGCCGCGCGAGGACAACAAGATTGAGCTAAACCCGATCGAAATCCCCGGTTGGAACTACTTCACGGTAAACAACCTGCGCTACCACGATCAGGATGTCTCCATCGTATGGGACAAGGACGGCAGCCACTACGGTGGTCCTGCTGGCTACAGCCTGTACGTGGGCGGCAAGCTCGCCTTCACCTCCGACAAGCTGGCGCACCTCATCTATGACCCGGCTGCGGGAACGGTCGAGGTCAAGGACGATTCCAGTGCCCAGGTTACCGTCGGCGCCGAAGCCGTCAAGAACGTGAAGGCCGCCAATCAGGTTACCTTCAATGCCGATCAGCGCGTGACCGACCTGTTCGCCAAGTCCGGCACCAACGTCGACTCCGCCTCCAAGTCCACCACGAACGTGGCCAAGGACGCGGACGTGACCGGTACCACCTACGCCGAGAAGGACACCAACTACCCGGCCAAGAACGCGGTGGACGGCAAGACCGTGATGGAATCGTTCTGGGGTACCAAGGGCTCTGAGAACAAGACCGACACGCTCAATATCAAGTTCAAGGACGGCAAGCAGAAGATCGACGACATCCGCTTGTACTTCTACCAGAGCTCGTCCAGCCAGACCATCTCCGGCTATGCCGAGCCCGCCAACTACAAGTTGGAGTACCAGAAGGATGACGGCACATGGGCCCCGATTGCGGATCAGGTGCGCACCCCGAACTACGCGGGCGCGAACTACAACCGTATCCAGTTCACTCCGGTGGAGACCACGACCATCCGCGTCACCTTCACGCCGCAGGCCGGCATGGCCGTCGGTGTCAAGGAGATCGAAGCCTACAACACCGGTATCAAGGCTGACGGCACTTCCGAGAACCAGACTCCGCAGGTGGATGCTTACGTGTCTTCCAGCACCTCATCTGGTGCCAAGCTCGTCGGTACGGTGAAGGATGACGGTCTGCCCGCAGAAGGCGACGTCACCACCACATGGTCCCAGGTCTCCGGTCCGGAAGGCGGTACTGCGAAGTTCGTGGACGCCTCCGCTGCCAGCACCACCGTCACCTTCAACAAGGAGGGTGACTACGTCCTGAAGCTCACCGCTTCCGATGGCGAGAAGGAAGGCTCCAAGGAAATCACCGTTCACGGCATCCCCTCTGACGGTACCGTGAACGTAGCCCCGCAGTCGAGCGCCTCTGCCAGCTACACCAACGGCTACCAGCCGAAGGACAACGCCAAGAAGGTCATCGACGGTCAGGTGGTATACGCCAACACGCCGAACGAGACCTGGAACAACTGGGGCGACTCCACTGGTGTGGAGCCGTGGCTGCAACTGAAGTGGGCCGGCAAGGTGCCGCTGAAGAAGGCCAAGGTCTTCTTCTGGACCGATGGCGGTGGCGTGCCGATGGTCTCATCTTGGAAGCTCCAGTACGCTGACGCTGACGGTAACTGGCAGGATGTGAAACTGGCTGACGGCCAGTCCTACACGGTCAACCGGAACGAAGGCAACGAAGTGAAGTTCGCCGACGCCGTCGAAACCGACAAGCTGCGCGTGGTCTTCCCGAAGGGCGCCATCGTGGGTGCTTCCGAGTTCGAGGCGTACGCCATCGAGCCGGTGAGCGTGGACGAAGTCAACCGACTGGTGCAGACCGGTTCCAAGGCTGATGATCTGAAGCTGCCATCCACCGTGAGCGCCGTATACACCGACGGTTCTCGCCGTGACCTCGCCGTCACGTGGGGTAAGGTGACCGACGCTCAGCTGGCCGCCGATGCCGTATTCGATGTCAAGGGCACCGTCGCCGGTGCGCTGAACGGTACGGTTGCACACATCGCGGCTCGTTCCGATACCGCATCGCAGACCGTGGGTAATGCGCAGCCGGTTGAGCAGACCGTCTACCAGAACGCCAAGTCCATCGACCTGCCCGCCACGGTTCCGGTGAAGTTCCCGAACGGATACAACGACGACCGCAAGGTCACGTGGAAGGATGCCGACATCAAGGCCATCGACCTGACCAAGGTTGGTGACTACGAGGTGGCTGGTACCGTCGACGACGGTTCATCTTCCGCAGCTGCCAAGCTCACTGTCCACGTGGTTGCCGACCCGAACGGTTCCTCCACTCCGGAGCCTGAGCCTGAGCCGTTGGTCGGTTTGAAGGCAAGGCGACCAGGACCACCATTTCGCCTGATTCCGAGGCGACCTGGTCACCGGCCGAAGGCAAGCTCAACGACGGCGTAGTCGTCGATGATACTTGGCCGACCACGGATGATCAGAACGTCAACGACAAGGTCTGGGGTTCTTGGGGCAAGGCAAAGGACGGCATGTACGCCCAGTACGACTTCGGTCAGTCCGTGACCATTGACCAGAGCCGCGCCCAGTTCTGGGCCAACTTCGCTGAGACTGACGATTCGAAGGGTGGTCTGGAAGTCCCGGACGCTTGGAAGATTCAGTACCTCGCCGAGGATGGTTCTTGGAAGGACGTCGAGCCCACCGAGGATTACACCGTCGTGCGTAATTCGCCGGCTTCTCGTGCGGATACCGATGCCAAGGGTTGGAGCGCTGTGACCTTCAAGCCGGTCACCACCAAGTCGCTGCGACTCGTGCTCACTCCGTACACCGGCAGCAGCACCTTCGGGGCCGCCGTGGCCGAGTGGGGCGTGCATGGTATTGACGGCACCGAGCCTGAACCTACCCCGGTCGACAAGACCGCGCTCAAGTCGGCTCTTGACACAGCCAACGGCCTCGATGCACGCCGCTACACCGCCGCTTCATGGGCTGAGTTCCAGCAAATCATTGACGCTGCCCAGGCTGTGTACGACGATGTCAATGCCACCGAAGAACAGGTCGCCGAGCAGGTGACCAAGCTCGAGGACGGCCAGAAGGTGCTCGTTGCGCTCGCCACCGACGTGGAGAAGTCCACGTTGCAGGCGGCCATCGACACGGCCAAGGCCGAGGCCGCTTCCGGCAAGTACACGGATAAGAGTGTCGAGGCCTTGAACAAGGCCATCGAGGCTGCGGAAGGTGTGCTCAAGGTCGGTGAGGTCGGTGAGGTCACTCAGGCCGCCGTCCAGGAAGCGTCCGCTTCGCTGAACAAGGCCGTCAAGGCCTTGGAAGAGAAGCCCGCCGCCGAAACGGTGAAGAAGGAGTCCCTCGAGGCTTCCATCGAGCAGGCCAAGAAGGCTGACAAGTCGAAGTACACCGAGGAGGCATGGCAGGCTCTGCAGAGCCAGATTGCCGCCGCTCAGAAGGTGTACGACGACAAGGATGCCAAGCAGGCCGATGTCGATGCCGCACAGGATGCCCTTGACAAGGCATTTTGGGCCACCAAGGTTGAGCAGAAGCCCGGCTCCCAGCAGCCTGGTGTGACCGACACTGATAAGGATGATAAGGACAACAAGGGTGATCGTGTGCCTCCGACTGGTGCCGCGGTTTCCGTAGTTGCTGCGGCTGCCGTGCTGCTCACCGCCGCAGGCGTGACCATCCTGAAGCGTCGCCAGTCCGGCGACCACGGTTCGGCTCGCCACTCGGCCTGACCCGCAACGGAGTCATTCTGCCGAGTGAGCCCCCTCACAGAGGGGGCTCTAGCCTTTTCCTTCTACCCATCATTACTCTTTTCACTCACTCAATGAGGAGCACTATGAGTTTCCATGTATCCGCGCAATCGGTTCGCGCGGTGGCCGGTGGACTCGTCGCCGCAGCGACATTGCTGTCAGGCCTTGCCCTTGCGCCGACCGCAATGGCCGCCGATTCAGCCACCGCTGACAACGCGCCCAGCGTTGCCGGTCACGCGTATAACGAACTGCCGTATAACAATCCTGATGTCACCGTCACCCAAATCGACAATAGCGCACTGCCCAGCTACATGCGCAACCCCATCGGGCAGAACGAGGGTATTGACACCCCGAACGATCTTTCGCAGAACTACTACTCTGCAGATGCATCCGCGCTGAGCTATGACGGCAAACTCTTCGTCTTCACCGGTCACGATGAGGCTTCGCCCGACTACGGCTCCTTCAACATGAAGGACTGGGGCGTATACGTCACCGATGAAGACGGCCTGAATCAAGGCAAATGGACACATTACAAGACCATCGCCAAGGCAGACCTGTTCAGCTGGGCCACCGGCGATGGCGCGTACGCCGGCCAAGTCGTAGCCGACGATAACGGCACCCCGAGCGACACTTCCGATGATTGGTTCTACTACTACGTGCCGGTGAAGGACAAGGCTTCTGAGGCGGCTGGACAGGACCCGTTCGCCATCGGCGTGGCCAAGTCGAAGAGTCCGCTCGGCCCGTGGAAGGATGCCATCGGCAAGCCGCTGCTCACCACATCGCAAACCCAGATTGAAACCATCGATCCGGCATTCTTTGTGGACGAGGATGGCACCGGATATTTGCACTTTGGTACGTTCGGCACTCAGCTCGCCATCAAGATGAAGAAGGACGCCACAACCGGCCGCACCTCATACACCGAGGTGGAAACCAAGGCTGATGGCACCACGCCGAACCTCCACACCATGAAGGACGCGGACAGCAACGCGAACGGCCCGAAGGGATTCTTCGAGGCGGCGTGGGTGTTCCGTAAGGGCGATACCTATTACAACGTGTACGACGGCGGTAAGCCCGGTTCGGGCACGGCCACCTGCGTGGAATCGAACTATCAAGCTTGCATCCAGTACTCCACTTCCGACAGCCCGCTCGGCCCATGGAAGTACCAAGGCGTAATCGTGCCTTCTGGCTCGGCCACCACGATGCACCCCTCGGTGCTCCAGTTCGGCGACAAATGGTATGTGACCTATCACACCGGCGACAAGGAAGGCGGCACCGATTTCCGCCGTGCCGTGTGCATTGATGAAGTCGATTGGACCGCCGACGGCCAGATGGTTTCCACCGCCCATCCAACCAAGGCCGAGAAAACGCAGCCCTCCACCAACGTGGCTCCGTACGCAAAGGTGAGCGCCACGTTCACTGAAACGCCTGCTTGGAAGGGTTCGGTGAACGACGGCCGTGTGTTGCAAACCGCTGTGGTCCCGCCGAATCACTGGACCAACTACCGTTCTATCCCGCAATCGCAGTCCGGCGATTCTCTGGTCTACCAATGGGATGGCACTGTGCGCGTCAACTCGTCTAAGGTTTGGTTCGACGTGGATTCCAACGCTCTGCGCGCGCCCGCCTCGTGGAAGATTCAGTACTTGGACGCGGACGGCACATGGAAGGATGTCACCAACCCGAGTGCCTATACAACGACCACAGGCAAGGCCAACCCCAACGCCGTCACCTTCGATGCGGTGACCACTACTGCCTTAAAGCTCGACATGACCGGTCAAGCTGTGGATGGCGGCTATGCCTCCGTGGCCGTTGCTGAATGGGAAGTCGGCTCCGACTCCAGCGAATCGCCGGCAATCACTGCGCCGAAGAGCGTGACCACCGCCACCGGTACTGCGCCTACTCTGCCGGCCACAGTGGATGTGAAGTACGGGAACCCAACCGTTGCCTCCCCAGTAATTTGGCGTCCAGTTGATGCTTCCTCGTATGCCAAGGTCGGTTCGTTTACGGCCTACGGCGTGGTCGCCGGCGTGCCCGGTGAGGCAAGCGAGCAGGGCAATGTGTCGGTAAATGTCACCGTGCAGGACGGC
>ENA-OPBG01001163-OPBG01001163.1-human-gut-metagenome-genome-assembly--contig:-NODE-1163-length-19102-cov-3.285714_pt1 | contig 19102 bp, 14 predicted proteins | sample MGYA00241065_ERZ501446 | MGnify/ENA primary metagenome ERZ501446 (study PRJEB25962, sample SAMEA2042632) | human gut metagenome | biome: human gut; feature: human-associated habitat; material: faeces...
TGGCATCGCCTGATATTCACGTGGATATTTATGTTATCCCGCCACGGGCGGAACACGAATATTATACGCTGGTAACCTGCGGCATGGGTGCGCATAAAATGGAAGTGCCTGATGAGCTGAAAAACGAACAATTGGAACGTGCCGAACTTTTAATTAACCTGCCGGCCGGTTGGCGGCTTGACGAAGAATCACTAAAGGACGAAAAGTGGTACTGGCCCATACGATTTTTGAAATTTATGGCGCGCAGCCCTGTTAATAACGGAATGTATTATGACTGGGGGTCAACGCTTGAATTTGACGATATTACCAGCTTTGATGAGAGTACAAAGCTGTGTTCGGCTGTTGTTTTAAGCCCTGGTGTTTTTGGCGAAGCAAGTTATGCCTGTACGCTGCCAAATGGTGATGCAGTAAATTTTTATCAGGCAATACCGCTTTATAAAGAAGAACTTGATTATAAAGTGGAAAACGGGATGGACAAATTATTGAAAAAATGCCCGGATGAAATTTTGGAAGTCATCAATCCCAACCGTTTAAACGCTGTTACTGATGCAGAAATATTAAATTATGATGACCGCGAAATGGACTGTGCCGCAGAGCATTTAAAACTGATACAGGAACATAATCTTTCGGTTGATGAACTGGCAGTATACAGCCATATGGCGGCATACCTGCGCTGGTGCATAAACCATAATTTAATGGGCGATGTTTTTTTGCAGCAGCATGGTGACGTGGCTATAAATGTAAAAAGCGGCAGCCTTAAGGATTTGCGTACTTTTGTGCGTGATGAACTTGGCGGCAGGCTTATGATAATTGATTACAACTATAAAGGGGTATGTTTTGCCAACTGGTACAACACCGGCAACCGCAGCATGCCCTACGCCTTTATTAGAGATTTAAAAGCATACGCAAAAGAATATTTTAAAGGGCAAATGCCTTGCGCAGAAGAAGCAGCATACCTGCTTTTGCCCTGGGGCGACGAATATTGCCGGACTGTTGAAAAAATTATTGAAGAACGTTTTGCCGAATGGCAAAAACTGTGCGGCGAAGAAAATGCTGTGCAGCTGTTTATTGATGAAAGCAATTTTAAAGAACTGCTGCCAGACTGGCAGGGAGCACGGCATTGCCGCATAAGCAAACGGATTATAAAAGACGGCTGTACGGTAGGTTTTTGCTGCCGGGAGGAACCTGACAGCGACGATACAGGTTGGGACAGCGGCTGGTATTTTGAAGCAGGCGACGAAGATGAAGTTTATGCCGGTGAAGATGTAGAGTATGGCATTTACGATTTAAATACTATCTGCAATTTGTATCCGGAGCTTTTACCTTTGTTAAACAGCCCTTATGGTACTGCTTTTGAGCGCAATAAAAAGGGCAGGCTGGTACAGATAAAGGACGAAGAGGAATAAAATGGATAAGGCTTTGACGGATTTTATAACTGAATACCGTGATTACATAACACTTTTTACAGGCATTGTGCTTGCTGTTGGAGCGGTGAAAAACTGGAACTGGCTGTGTAACCCGGTCGGCAAGCCGGATTCACAGCTTTTAAGCCGCGGCATGTACAGGCTTATCTTTGGCGGGCTTGGTTTAATACTTATTGTTTGCAGCTTAACGCTGATGTTTTAAAAGGAGGTCTTTTTATGGAACCTACTAAAGAATGGCTTGCTTTATATGAAAAAGTAAAAGAAAAAACTAAAAGTGCGGTAGATTTTAATAAGTATTTTGAGGAAAAAGAAATTGCCGGAATGGCTTTGGATGTTATGAATATTGGTTTATGCGATTTGCCAAGCGGCAAAGTAATAGTTGCCGACCCTTTGGTTTACCTTGATAAAAATTGTACTCCGTATTTAGTGCAGGCTCCTGCCGGAAGTTATCAAACGGAAGTTTGCGTTGTTAAACAGCATGATGGTGATTGCGCGCGTTATGCTGCTGTGCGCCTGCGTTTTAACCAAAACCGCGCTGTAAATTTTTATGAGGCGCTTATTGGCAGTGAAGATTTGGAAAACTTTGAAGAAGGAGAATATTTTGGCTTTAATGTAGATGCCGGTTTGGGATGTATCTGCGATGCCGGAATAAATAAAATTATTGCCGAATGGCAGGAAAAATGGGAAAAGGAAAATCCTGACGGCGAGATTTATAATGATTATTTTTGTGGTTTTTTTAAAGAAAGTTACAAACAAAATCCGCAGTATCAGCGTGATGGCGGAGACTGGATTAACTGGCAGGTTCCCGGTACGGATTATCACGTTCCGTTTCTTCAATCTGGCTTTGGCGACGGCACATACCCGGTTTACTGGGGATTTGATGAAAACGGCAAGGTTTGCCAGCTGATAGTGCAGTTTATTGATATAGAACTTGCTTACAATGATGAAGATGAGGAGGAATAGCTATGAATATGGAACAAATGCAGGCGGCAAAAGCAGCAATGGCAGAATGGCTGGCGCACCCGCAGGAGCTTGGGCACGAACCGGCAGAAATTGAATGTGCCGGCACTTTTGAGCTGCATGAAATGACTTATTATTTGTTTAAATACCGTGCCGAAGCAGGCGGCGCGTGGCTGCTTGGCGTATGCGGCGGTTATGAAGGCGATGGGCTCGAACATTGCGGGCATGTGTTCAGCGAAATGGAAGAATATGACCTCGCAACAGCCGAAGAAAAAGCTGCGGCAATGGTAGAAATGGTGCGCACTTATTGGATGGAACAGGCTAAAGAGATTGAAGCACGCAAAAACAGGGCAGGAAGTTTTGCAGGCTTTGTGCTGATGGCAGAAAATAAATGGGATAAAGGTCAGCTCATCCGCAATTTAAAAGAAGAATGGGGCATTGAAGCCGTTGAAGACAGCGACGAAAAACGGGAAGACGCTTTGGTATTTGATGTTGGCAATATGATTGCCGCTGTAAGTTTGATGCCTGCGCCGATACCTAACGGCGAAGCGGAAGCCAATGCTGCAAACAACTATATGTGGCCGGAAGCTGTGGAAGCAGCCAAAGCGCATAAAGCGCACATTATGGTGGCAATTATCGGCAAAGAAGAAAACCTACTGGAACGCGGCAAACTGTTTACCAAAATTTTGGCTTGCTGCTGCGCTCAGCCCGGCGCTTTGGGCGTGTATACCAGCGGCGTAGTGTTTGCGCCGTGGTTTTATGCTAAATTTGCCAACATTATGAAAGAAGGCGGCCTGCCGGTTTACAACTGGATTTGGATAGGGCTGTACCGCAGTGAAAAAGGCATTTGCGGCTATACCTATGGCATGGTGGAATTCGGCAAGGACGAAATGGAAGTTTTGGATGCCGATGCCGACCCCAACGATTTGCGTGACTTTATCTACAGCTTAGCAGGCTATGTGCTGGAGTATGATGTAACCCTTAACAACGGTGAAACTATCGGCTTCAGCGCCGAGGACAAACACGCCATAACTTACAGTGAAGGCGTTGCTTTGCCGGGCATGACGCTGAAAATTGAATATTAAGGGAGGAATTGTTATGAAAAAGTTTAATCCCGATTATGTACTGCTTAAAGAAATTTATCAGGACGAATATTACCCTGATTTTTTAGTTGATAAAGTAAAAGCGGAAATAACAAAAGTGATAGAACTTTTGGAAAGCGGCGAAAGCGATGTTGAAATTATCCAAGGCAAACTTGATGAAATAACATGTGCCATTAATGATTTGCAGGAAGAATTTTGGGACAATGACAGCGAAATTGAAACCGTTGCAAGAGATTGTATAGGCGAAACGATATATTACATTTTAAACTGGTTTGATGTACCTATTGATGTAGAAGAAGCCATCCGCGAACGCGATTGGTAAGAAAGACTAACTATAAAAAGTCAAGATATAAATTAGCTATATTTAAAAGAATATGAATAATTCTTAATTTTTCGCAGTTAGCCTAAAAATTGCATGACAAATAGAGCATCGTTACCAGTGCTCTCAAAAAACAGTATTCAATTATTCTATTTTTATGCGGCTTTTAAATAAGCCTGTCCTGTTCTTTCTAAATGGAATATAACTCTTACGAGCTTTTTAACTGTATGAGATATGGCTACATAATAGTGTTTTCCTTCTGCTCTTTTCTTAGATAAGTATTCTGCAAAGGTATTATCCCAAATACACACTTTCTGGGCAACGGTAAACAAAGCATATCTTAAATACCGTGAACCGCGTTTCTCCATATGTGAATAACAGTTATTAAGCTGTCCAGATTGGTAAGTAGATGGAGATAAACCAGCATAAGCTAATATTTTATCCGGAGAAGAAAAACGGCTGAAATCGCCTATTTCAGAAATAATCATAGCTCCCATGCTGTAACCGATACCAGGAATAGTAGTAATAGGTGAAGCTATACTATCCATCATTTTCTTTATTTCAGCATCTATCTCGTCAATCTCAACAGTTAATTCTCGAATGAGTTTAATAGTATGTTTAAGTTCAAGAGATTTGGCTGGCAGAATTGAACCAATGGAATTACGTGCAGCTTCCCTAAACTTAATAGCAGTATTTCGGTTATAACGGCCATGCGAAGCTTCCATTAAAAGATTAGTAAGCTTGGTAAGATGGACTGAAGCGATGTAAGAAGCTCCGGGATATTCTTCTAAAAGGTGATAAATAGAAGACATATGAATGGTACAAACAATCTTTTCAAGCTCTGGGAAAAGAATCTGGACTAAACGGGAAACAGAAGTTTTGAGTTTGGCACGTTCCTGAACTTTAGTAAATCTATAACGAGATAGTGACTTTAGTTCCTCGTTGTGGTAAGATGTGTCTGTGTAGGGCTTTAAAGCTACATCAGACATTAACATCATAGCTATAGTTCTGGAATCTACTTTATCCGTTTTAGTCTTTCTGAGAGTTAGGCTTTTACGAAAAAGATTAGTATGTAGTGGATTAATAACAAAGGTGGGCAAACCTTTGTTGAGTAAGAATCCAAGAAGGTTATAGCTGTAATGTCCAGTAGTTTCGAGCCCTACTTTTATTTTATCTTTAGGTTTAGTTACAGAACGAATTTTCTCGTAAAGAAAGTTAAAACCTTCGAGGTTATTAGAAAAAGTAAAAGCTTTAACAAGAATTTCTTCATCAGAATTCATGATAAAGCAATCATGCTTATCCTTAGCTACGTCAATACCGGCTAAAATCATGAAAGAACACCTCTTTAAAATAGATTTTGATACTGTTTTAGAACCACGGGGACTCCTTGCGATTGTAACCTCGTTCTAAATAAACCGTCATGCGGTATCTAACTGATTAACAAATAAACAAAGAGACTGTGGTTAGAGCCTTTCTTAAACCATCTAAGTGGTAGGACGAAAAACTAATCCACAGTATCTAAAATAGTATAACATACAGACCTTGGAGAGGGTCTATAAACACTACTACTATATAATACGAGGATGATTTATTATGACTAATGAATTAAGAACTTACCTTACAGAACAGGTTAACGCTTTAAAAAACGCACCTTCGTGCTGTGCAGAAGCTAAAGCTGTGTGCGAAGAATGGCTGGCAGCCGCCGGTACTGAAAATGAGGAAGCTGCAACCAAAAAGCTGCTTGCCGAAGTTGAAGCAGACATTATGCCTGTTGACGGTTTAATTGCTTTTGCAGGCAGCGAAGCAGGTGTTAAAGTTTTTGGCGAAGAAATGGCCCAAAACGTACTTGCTCATGCCGAAGAAATTAAAAAGAACGGCGCAAAATTCTGCGATTGTCCGGCCTGCACTGCCTGTGCTGCCATTATCGCCAAAAAAGCTGAACTGTAATTTAACAGCGTTAAATAGTAAAACAGCACTCCGAAAGTAAAATTACTTTTGAAGTGCTGTTTGCTTTTACGTTGCTTTAGTTTTATTTTACGCTTTCGGCTCTTTCCAAAAAGCCGCGGATAATATCGCAGGATTTGGCGAATTTTTCTTTTTCGCTTTCGTCAAGTTCTACTTCTAAAATTTGTTCAAGACCGTTTTTGCCGATAACGCAGGGAACGCCTGCGGCAACGTCTTTTTGCCCGTATTCACCGTTAAGCGCTGTGGAGCAGGGCCAGATGAGTTTCTGGTCATGGAAAATTGCTTTTATAAGCATTACGGCAACATTGGCAATGCCAAATTCGGTACAGCCCTTGCCGTCAACTTCAATATCACCAGCGCGTTTAACCTGTTCCTGCAAATCATCAAGGTTAAGTGCGGCAAGCCTTGGGGTATTTTCGCGCATCTGCAAAAACGGAGTGCCGTTAATAAATATGCGCGACCACACAATAAAGCTGCTGTTGCCGTGTTCGCCCATGCACATTGCCTGAATGGAGCGGCGGCTGTAACCGGCAGCGGCAGAAAGCACGCGCAGCAGGCGGTAGGTTTCCAGGCTGGTGCCGGTGCAGAAGCAGCGGTTTGTCTGCCAGTTCATCTGGCGGCGGATGTATTCACAGATAATATCGGCAGGGTTGGAAATACTAATCATAATGCCTTTAAAATCAACCTGTTTTAAATGACCGATTACTTCGTTTGCCATGCGGATGGTATCATCGAACATATCAAGGCGTGTTTCACCGGGTTTGCGGCTGCGCCCGAACGCAACAACCATAATATCGGCATCGTTAAGTTCGTGGTATTCACCGGCGCGTATAACGGCGTCATGTCCGCATAAAGCTCCGCTTACGCAGTCGTCAAGGTCCAATGCCTGTGCGGATGCTTTTTCTTTTAAAATATCAATTAAAACAATGTCATCGGCTTCGCCGGATTGAATAAGGCCCAGCGCTACATGAGAGCCTACATGCCCGGCACCGATAATGACAACCTTTCTTGTTTTCATATACTATACCTTCTTTTTATGTATTACAGCGTCAGCTGCATTTACATAATACTATAAATTTTTAAAAAGTGAAAGTTAATTATTATTTTGCCAGATTCAAACCATGTACGCGGCGCTTTATGTTTCAGATATTACAAATAATGCCCAAAACAAGCGCATAACGAAAATTTAATTGTAAATTGTTTGTAAGCATTGTTGCCTGTTATTGTTTTGTTTTTGTATAATTATTATAGAGGGTATATTGTTTAATTTTAAGGAGTGAGGGATGATGAAAAAGGTATTGTGTACATTATTGATGGCTGCATTTATCAGCCCGTTATGGGCAGCGGAAACGGAAGCTGCTCCTGAACAAAAATTAATGCCTGCTATTACCGCAGATACGGGCGGCAATGAGCTTGGCGTTGTAAACGATATTCTGCGCGCGGCAAGCGGTAAGGACAGCCCTTTTGACCATGATAACGGCAGAGGCAATGACGATAAATGGCGTCACGATAATGGACGCCGCGGCAATTACAAAAAAGACCGTGACAGATGGGAACGTGAAGAACGCCGTGACAGGCATGACGACGACCGTTGGGATGATGACGATGATGACAGATGGGACGATGACCGCTGGGAACACGATGATGACGACAGGTGGGACGATGACCGCTGGGAAGATGACGACGACAGGTGGGACGACGACCGTTATGAAGACGACGATGACGACAGATGGGATGATGACCGCTACGAAGATTAATTAAAATATGAAAAGAAAAACTCCTGCCCGGCAGTTAAGTTTGCCAAACAGGAGTTTTATTTTGTTTTAGCGCATATGCTTCATAAAATACATAATATTGTCGATTGTCAGCCGCAGATCATCTTTCGCCCTTAATTTAATCTGTTCATAGGGGAGGGCAACGCGGTTAATGCTGAAAATTCCGGTTACGCCTTCCTCGTAGGCTTTTTGAATATCGCTGCCGATATCGCCGACAACGGCAATAAGCGGTACGGATGATTTTTTAGCACGGCGTGCGACGCCAATAACTACTTTGCCGCGCAGGGACTGGGTATCAATTTTGCCTTCGCCTGAAATAATAAGGTCTGCACCTTCAAGCAGGTTATTAAAATGAACAGTATCAAGCACTGTTTCTATGCCCGGCTGTAAGGTGCTGTTAAAAAATGCCGCCATACCGCCGCCCATGCCGCCTGCTGCGCCGGAGCCCGGCAGGTTCAGCACATCTTTATCCAAATCGCGTTTAATGATTTCGGAAATGTGATAAAGACCGGCATCAAGCATTTTTATACAACCTTCGTCAGCGCCCTTTTGCGGACCGAAAACAGCTGAAGCCCCATGCGGCCCGCAGAGCGGGTTATCAATATCGCACATGGTAACAATAGGAACTTCACGCAGAAGGGGATTAATGCCGCTTGCGTCGATAGCGGCAATATCCTTTAAGGTTTCACCGACAGGGACAAAACTTTCATTTTTACTGTTTATAAAGCGTACGCCCAGAGCTGCTGCCGCACCGCAGCCGCCTTCGTTGGTTGCGCTGCCGCCAAGGCCTACAATAAGCTTTTTGCATTTGTTGCGCAAAGCGTCTTCGATAAGCTGGCCGACGCCGTAAGTAGTGGTTTTTTCTGCACGGCGGTTTTCACCAACCAGCGGCAGCCCTGCCGCTGCTGCCATTTCTATTACAGCAGTGCCGTCGGGTAAAATTCCGTAAAAAGAATTTATTTCGCGGCCGTAAGGGTCCTGTGCTTTAACGCTTACTTTTTCACCGCCCAGTGCTTCCAAAAAGGCGTCAACGCTACCTTCGCCGCCGTCGGCAACCGGAATGCTTATAACTTCAGCTTCCGGATAGTGATGGTGTATGCTTTCTTCCATAATGGAGCAGATTTCCATGGAAGACATTGTGCCTTTAAAAGAATCGGGTATTAAAAGGATTTTTTTCATAAATTACTCCTTAAATCAGCAGAACAGGGACAAGAGCCAGATACCCAGCATGGAAGATACGCCAAGCACCAAAGTGCAGACGGTCTGGGTTTTGTAGCCCTGGTCAGGAGTCATTTCGCCGAAGTTGGTAACAACCCAGAAGTAAGAGTCATTAGCGTGCGATACTACCATAGCGCCTGCGCCGATTGCCATAACGGTAAGGGTGGTAAGCATCGGGGTATCAAGGCCGAGTACGCCCAGGAGCGGTGCAACAATGCCTGCGGTTGTTGTAAGGGCAACGGTGGAAGAACCCTGAGCCGTTTTAAGAATAGCAGAAAGAAGGAACGGGAAGAAAATACCGATTGTTTCCAAAATGCCTGCGTTGGCGGTAATGTACTGTACCATACCGGAAACAGCAATAACTTTGCCGAGTACGCCGCCGGCAGCGGTTACAAACAAAATAGGGCCGGAAACTTTTAAGGTTTCATTGGTAAGTTCGTAAAATTCACCGGTTTTGCCGGAGCTGATAAGCTGGGCAACAGCGAAGATAACGCCTACTGCCAGTGCAATTACAGGTGTGCCGAGGAAAACGCATACATCGGCGAAGAAGCCGGTCCATTTAGCCATGTTGGAAATGGAACCCAAAGCCATTAACAAAATAGGAATGATAATAGGAGCGAGGGACATGAACGCGCCCGGAATATTTTTGTGGGAAGCCATAATTTCTTCATAAGTTTTTACAACTTCGCCGTCGTTAATATCTTCCGGAGTTTTAACTTTCGGACCGATATATTTAACGAAAGCGTAACCAGCAATAAGAGGGAAAATGGAAACTACCATGCCCATGCCGATAACCAGCAGCAGGTTGTTGCCAATGCCCAAAGTATTTGCCGCAGCAATAGGGCCCGGTGTAGGGGGAATAAATACATGGGAGATATAAAGGCCGGCGCTTAAAGCTACCGACATACCAACGCTTGGCGCAAGAGTACGTTTAACCAGCGCTTTGCGGATAGGGTTCAAAATTACAAAACCGGAATCGCAGAATACAGGAATGGAAACAACCCAGCCCATAAGTTCAATGGCGAGTTCCGGGTTCTTTTTGCCAACCAGTTTAATAATAAGGTCTGCCAGTTTAAAGGCTGCACCGGTAATTTCCAAAATGCCGCCGATAAGGGCGCCTAAAATAATAACGATACCGATACTTGTAAATGTGCCGGAGAAACCGGAACCGATAACAGTGGCAATGCCCTGAACCGTTTTGCCGTCAACTTTGGTGTCCACCAGAGGAATACCGGCAACGAGGCCAAGAACAAGAGATACGGTCATAATAGACAAAAACGGATGAATCTTGTACTTGGAGATAGCGACAATCATGACGATGATAGCGATAACAAACGCTATCATTAAACCTAAACCTGACATAATAAAAATTCCCCCTTAATTTAATAGGTATTTTAAAATTCTTATATAGAATACTACATTTTTAAGAAAATGTAAATTATTCTTAGTAAAATTTAACATAAAGTTAACGTTAAAACTTTAAATAGCGTATACTATTTTAAGTTGATTTTACTTTTTGGATAAGGCAGTTTTTGTGGTAAAATATAAGAAAAACTATCGGAGAAATATTTATGAATAAACTTTACTATGTCCCCCTGGGGCGCAGTGCCAGAGGATATTTTATTAATGAAATAGCAGAGAAAGGCTGGGAAAATTCACTTTTGGTTCTGCCCAGCGGCGTGCTGCAAAGCCGTGCTTTTAAAGAGGGTGCAGTACGCGTAAAAAATTTTGACGATGTTGCAACCGGCCTGCTTAATGCTAACGGCTATGCAGGGTTGCAGCGCATTTCACGCCGCACGCAGGAGCTTATTGTCGAAGAAATTCTGCAAAAATATGCCCACGATAATAAACTTGATTATTTTAATGTTCTGGTCGAAAAGAAAGGCTTTGTTAAAGCGGTAACATCGCTTATTGGGCAGTTATCGCGCAGCGGCGCCAAAATGGAAGAAATTTATGAAGCACTTAACGGCTGGGACAGGCCGGGAAAACTTGGGCTTAAAGACCGCGAAATTGCCGCTGTTTATACGGCTTACCGCCAGAAATTAAAAAAAGAAGACTGGTTTGACGTTGAAGGCTTGTACCGCCTTGCTGTTTATGTGCTGCAAAAAGATAACCCTGTTGTTCCGTGGGAAAATTTATATTTCAGCGAGTTTTACCGTTTTGATGGATTGCAGATAGAACTGCTGCGCGAACTGAAAAAACATTGCAATATAAACGTTGGGCTAATGTATGACCCCAAGCGCCCGGAAATTTTTGCGGCAACTGAACATGCCTTTGCCGATTTAAGCCGTTTTTTGGATATGGAAAAATTGCAACCGGAACTGCCTGAACGTGAAAACAGCTTAAAAATATTGACGGAGTATCTTGGTGAAGAAAGCAGTGCCGTATATTCCGGCAGCGGCATAAAGCTGCTGGAGGCTGCAAGCCGTGAGCAGGAAATACGCACGGTACTGCGCAGCGTTAAAAAGCTTTTGCAGAAGGGTATAAAAAGCAGTGAAATTATTATTTTGCTGAGAGATTTTTCCTTTTATGCTGGTCTGCGCAATTTAAGTGATGAATATGGCATTCCCGTTTCTTTGCCGCTGACGGCAAAACTGAATAATGAGCCTTTAACGGAGTTTATGTATCTGCTTGTTAAAAGCGCCGCTTATTCTGCACCGGCAGCCGCAGCCGGTAATTTATGCACGCTTATGGGCTGTCAGGCAGTAAAAATGCTGTTTGAATTTGATACGGAGCTGCTTTTGCGTTTGAAAACGGAAAAACTCTATCAATCGGCAGACAGTTTTGTTGCTGACGGCATGGAAGTGCTAAAAGATGAAGAACAGCAGGAATTAAACCGTTTGCTGGATTTAATAAAAACCGTTCCCGAAAATGCCTGCATCAGCGAATATTGCACGGCGGCAGAAAATATTCTGGAAAAGCTGGACATTGCTTTAAAACTTGGCAGCGCCTATAAAAACGGCAGTGCCGGTTATGACGCAATAAAGAACTACATTCTTGCTGCTGGTAAATTAAAAGATATTTTATCGCTGCTGCAAAGTGATTACGCCGCCGGCGGCATGCTTAACAAAAAAATAACGGCGCAGGATTTTGCCGATATTTTATATGAAGCAGTACAAGGTGTTGAGCTTGTTCTGCAAAAAGGCGATATGAACGGCGTGCTTATTACAGAGGCCGCTAATATACAGGGCGTTTATTATCCTTATGTTTTTCTGCTTGGCGTGCGCGAAGGGGAATTCCCGTCAGTAAAAACAGAAAACTGGATTTATAACGATTATGAGCGTGCGGCAATGGAAGCGCTTGGCATAGACTTGCCCGGTACTATTGCCGGTTTAAACGAGGATAAATACTTTTTTGCCGCCGCGGCAGCAGCAGCCCTGCAAAGCCTTACCGTAAGCTGGTACAGTGACGATTCCGGCGGCGCATCTGCCTATGTGGAAATGCTGCAAAATACTTTTGCGGATAATTCTCTTGAAGCAGAAAAATGCGCGACGGTTAATATTGACGGTTCTTTATCGGGCGATGAGCTGCTTGAAAATCTTGCTTTTGCAAACAGAAATAATAAACTGCTTGCAGAAGCTGTTGAGAACTGGGCTGAACGCAGCAGCATTGAATATATAAGAGAAAGCTGTTTTAACCGTTACAGCGGCGTACTACAAAGCAGTGAGCTGCTGTCTGAACTTCCGCGGAAAATTGGCAGCAGCTTCAGTGCTTCAAGGCTTGAAACTTATGCGGATTGCCCATTTAAATTTATGGTAAGTTATTTGTGGCGGCAGGAAGAATATGCTGAAATGGATGAAGATATAAATGCTGCGGACGAAGGAAGCCTTATGCATGCTGCCGCAGCACAGTTTATAGGCTTGTATTTAAATAAAAGCCTTGCAGAGTATCCGCTGGAAACTTTATGTGAAGAAATGCGGCGCATTTTTGATGTTTTAAGCAGGGAATACGAGCAAAGCGGCAAATTGAAAGACACTGTATTTTTAACTTATCAGAAAGAAAATATTTTAAAACGCCTGCTTAAATTTGTTAAAGCGGAATACAATTATGCAAAAACATGGTACGGATATAAGCCTTTAAATGTGGAAATGTCTTTTGGACCGGGTACATTGCTGCCGCTTAATTTAAGTGATGAAGACGGAACGGTTTATAATTTTAAAGGGCGTATTGACCGCATTGACGCTGACGGCGAAAGAATATTTGTTACCGATTACAAGCGCAGCAAAATACCGGACCCTAAAGATATGAAGGAAGGTTTGGATTTGCAGATGCCGCTTTATTTACTGGCAGCGGAACAGCTGACAAAAGATAAAACGGTTTTGGGCGGTGATTATTTTTCTTTTAAAAGTTCTGAACGTGATAAAGGAATAGTTTTTGATGCTAAAAATAAACCGCCGTTCTTTACAGCAAAATCCGTAGGTGAATGGGACAGTTTTGTTGAAGAAACAAAGCAGTTTATTACCGCCTACATAAAAGCCATGCGCAGCGGCAATTTTAAGCCGTCTGCAAAAAGAAAGTGTTCGGAATATTGCCCTGCGCGTGAAATTTGCAGGCGTTTCAACGAAAAAAACAACGGAGGTGCAGACGGAGATGTTTAATTTTACAGAAAATCAGGCAGCGGCCATTAATACTCTTAACTGCAACGTCTCCGTATCTGCCGGTGCGGGCAGCGGCAAAACAAGAGTACTTGTTGAGCGTTTCATCAACATTCTTGCCCAGGGTATAAAAAATCCGCAGCAGGCTGTGCAGCCAAAAGAAATACTGGCAATAACTTTTACGCGTAAAGCTGCGGCAGAAATGAAGGAACGCATACGCAAACGCTTGTATGAACTTGAAAAAGAGGATGCCGTAAATAAAGAGTTCTGGCATAACCACAGGCAGCGTTTTGACCAGGCCCGCATCAGCACAATTCATGGTTTCTGCAACGGCATATTAAAAGAAAACCCGGTAGAAACAGGGCTGGACCCTTCTTTTAATGTTGCGGAAGAAAATGACATGCAGGAATTTTTGGAAACCAATATCACTGGTTTTATAAAAAAAGCGCTTGCAGAAAAAGATTCCGGTATGAAAGAACTTATCCGCAATTACGGAATTGAAGGCGTTAAAAAACAGCTGCTTAGCATTTATGGCATTGCGGATGAGGTTTTGAAACTTGAAAATCCGGCTGAGCAGTATAAAAAAAGTGCGGATTGTGCGCCGGAATTGCAGGCAGAGCTTACCGCACTTGTTGACGAGCTTATTGCAGGTATGGGCACTGTTGTTGACAAAACAACCAAGCATTATCCCAAATTGCAGAATTTAAAGGAAAACCGGCATTTGGTTATTGATGCAATTAAGAAATATGAAACTGAAGAAAGCCGAGCGGTGCTAAACCAATATATTGGCGTGCTTACCATGCAAGCTAAGGATAAAGCAGTTGTTGCCGAAGCTAGAGAAGCACTGAAAAAACTATACCAGGCTGCCATTGATGCCCGTGCAGCAGAACTGGTTACCGTATGGCATAATGTTTTGCGCAGCTGCCGTGAATTTGTGCTGGCAAAGCAGGAAGAACTTAATTTAATCGGTTTTGATGATTTGGAAAGCCTTGCTTTGAAACTTTTGCACGATTCACAGGAAACACGGCATAAATACCAGCAGAATTTTAAATACATAATGGTTGATGAATTTCAGGATACCAATGAGCGCCAGCGCGAGATTATATACCTTTTATGCGGCGACGATAAGGACAGTTTGAACGGTAATAAGCTGTTCGTTGTTGGCGACCCCAAGCAATCAATTTACCGTTTCCGCGGTGCCGATGTTAATGTTTTTGCACGTGTGCGCAGAGATATTGCCGCTAAAAAAGGTAAAAACATTGTTTTGGATGACAATTTCCGCACGGTGGATAAAATTCTTGATTTCTGTAATGCAACCTTCCCGGATTTGTTGGGGCTTGATGAAACGCAGGATGTGTTTTTTGAAGCGCTGCGGGCCAACCGTTCAGGTACGCTTTTGCCGGAACTTATTGTAATAAACCATGATGAGCAGACGGCGCAGATGGATGCACGCGAAGCGGAAGCCGCCTTTATTGCGCAGAAAATAAAAACCCTGCATGATGAAGAAGGCGTTTTATACAGCGATATTGTTATTTTGCTGCGTGCCATGACAAAGGTTGATTATTACGAAAATGCACTGAACTGCTGCGGAATACCTTGCAATGTTGTTGACGGCAAAGGATTTTATGGAAGACAGGAAATCATTGATTTTATCAATTTGCTGACAGTTTGTGCCGACAGCAGGCGTAATTTGGAACTGGCAGGTGTTTTGCGTTCGCCATATTTTGCCGTTGATGACGAAACGCTTACCGCATTGTTCTTTGAATTACAGGATAATGCAGATAAATATGAAAGTTTATGGCAGGTTCTGCAAAGCGGAACATATCCGGAATATTTATCAGAAACGGAAAAACGCAAATTAAACCATTGCAGCGGCGTTTTAAAACAAATTTATGATGCTTCCATGTCATTGCCGCTTACAGATTTATTCAGCTTTATTGAACAGATTCTTAATCTTAATGCTGTTATTGCCGCACAGCCGTGTGGAGAAGAAAAAAACGCCAATTTAAAGAAGTTATTTGCTCTTGCCGCTGAATTTTGCCTGCACAGGCAGGGCGGACTGCGTGAATACCTTGATAACATAAAACGCCTGCGAGCGCTTAATGCGCGTGAAGCGGCAGCTGTTGCCGGTAATGCACATGAAGCCGTAAAAATTATGACTATCCATAAATCAAAAGGGCTTGAGTTTCCAACCGTTATTTTGCCGGCACTTGATACAGGGGTTGGCGGCGGCAGCACGCAAATAAATTTTAATAAAAACACAGGGCTTGGCATTAAAGTTGATGTTAACGGAAACTTGCAGGAAAGCAGCGTTTTTAAAGAAATAAAAGCCTTAAACAGTGAACTTGACAAGGCAGAAAAGGAACGCCAGTTTTATGTGGCGGCAACGCGTGCAAAAGACAGGATGATTTTGTCTGGCGTTACAAAAACCAAAGGTGATAAAGGCTCATGGTTTAAAAATCTGAAAAATATATTAAGCGGCTATGAAGGCATGATTTTTACAGATGTTGACGCAGCGGAAATATTACCGCAGGAAAAGCAAACGGAAGAAGATGCCGGAAGTTTTACCGGCGAAGATGTAATTGCCAATACTCTGCCGCTGCCGGAATACGGCAAAGCCTGGCAGCAGAGTTTTTCTGCTTCATCTTTACAGCAGTATAATATCTGCCAGCGCAGTTTTTATTACCATTATATTTTGCAAATGCCGCCTGTTGAGCCTCAGCTGAACGGTGAAAACGCAATTGATGCCAGAACTTTTGGCACTTTGGTGCATGAAGCACTGGAAAAATATGCCGGTAATGTAAAAAAAGCCTTAATGCAGGCTGCTTATGATAATAATTTACAGGATTATGACCTTAGCGAAGCAGAAAAAATGCTGGAAGAATATCTGCAAAGCAATTTATATCCGGGCCTGGAGGCTAAACAGATGCATGAAACCGGCTTTACGCTGCCGGTACTTGCAAAATACGGTATAAATGCGCAGTGTTATGGTTTTATAGATAACATTATTTATAATTCTGACGGCAGTTTAAGCATTATTGATTATAAAACAGGGCATGTGCCTGACGCGCTTCCCAAAGGATATAAATATCAGCTTGCCTTATATAAGCTGGCGGCAGAAGAAATGTTTAGCCTGCCTGTTAAAAGTGCGGAGCTGCACTTTCTGCGCGGCTGTGTAAGTTTTGAACTTCCGGCAGACTTTAACCCCGAAGAAATTGCAGCCGAACTGCAAAGCATTTTAGCCAAAACAGATGAGCGGGAATTTACATGCAGCACAGCCTATTGCCACAGCTGCCCGTATGCGTATTTCTGCAAAAAAATTTAAGGCTGGCGCGCATATAGTAAAATTTGCTTTAGTATAGTATAATGTATACAAAAAAGAATAAGAGGTGTTTACATAATGAAAACAAAAATTACCGAACTTTTAGGCATTAAATATCCTGTTATCCAGGGCGGTATGGCGTGGACTTCCGATGCTAACCTTGCAGCAGCTGTTTCCAATGCTGGCGGCGCAGGCATTATTGCTACCGGCGGCCGTACCACCGAATGGACCAAAGCAGAAATTCAAAAATGCAAAACCTTAACCGATAAACCTTTTGGCGTAAACTTAATGCTGATGGCACCGAATGTTAACGAAATTATCGAAGTTGTATGCGAAGAAAGAGTTGCTTTTGTAACTCTCGGTGCAGGCAACCCGGTTCCGCATATTGAAAAACTGCACAGTGCAGGCATTAAGGTTATTCCTGTTGTGCCGAACGTAAAACTTGCAAAACGCGTGGAAGCAGCAGGCGTAGACGCAATGGTTATTGAAGGCATGGAAGGCGGCGGGCATATCGGCCAGCAGACCACCATGGCGCTGATGACCAACGTACTGCCTCTGGTTAAAAACATACCTGTTCTGGTTGCAGGCGGTATTGCCGACGGCCGCGGCATTGCAGCAGCACTTTTAATGGGTGCAGACGGTGTACAGATGGGTTCCCGTTTTATTCTTACCACCGAATGCCCGACTCATCCGCGTGCTAAACAGGCAATTATTGATGCTACCGACACCGATTCCGCTGTTACCGGCTTCAGCCGCAACAACGCAGTACGCTGCCTGAAAAATGAATTTACCAAAGAATATCTTGCCAAAGAAGTTGCAGGCGCTCCGCAGCAGGAACTTAATGATTTTGCAACCGGCACCAACCAGCCGTCCGACCGCCTCGTCCGCCAGACGGCAGATCTCATCGGCCGGACGCGCACCATAGGGACAATTCTTACCGTCGCCCAGATAGACGAGCGACTCCTCCGGCAACTGGCGGCGGATCTCGCGCCAGACCGTCAGGCCGCCCAACCCCGAATCATATACGCCGACAGGCCGGTTATCCATTTCGTTCCTTCAGTTTTTCAGTGATAAATTCGAGGATTTCGTCGTCGCTCATCGCGCCGCCGTCGATCGTCAGCGCAGCCTGGCCGTAAAACGGCTCCCGCTCGGCCATGTTGCGCGACATGAATTCGACCAGCTCCCGGTCGTCGAGTCCCCTCAACTTGGGGCGCTTCCAACGTCCGTGAGGACTCAAACGCGCTGCGATCTGCTCCGCAGAACGGCGGATATAAACCGTCAGACCGGCTCCGTTCATACGGGCCATGTTGTCCGCCCAGACGGGAAGCCCGCCGCCCGTGGAAACCACCAGGTCGTCGCCCGAAGCGATCAGCTGTTCGAGCATCCCGCGCTCCGCCTTGCGGAAATACTCCTCACCGGCGTAATGGAAGATGTCGCACACGTCGGCACCCTCCTGTTTCTCGATCCGGTCGTCGGTATCGGCGAAGTCGTAACCCAGCCGCCGGGCGAGCCGACGGCCGATGGTGGTTTTTCCGCACCCCATGTATCCGACCAGAAAAACGATCATATCCTAACTCCTAAAATAAATTCAACTGCTCGGTATCGACGATCACCTCCTCCGTGTCGCCTTTCGGACGTTCGATTTCGAACTCGGCGTCCGTACCCTCGACGGTCATCGTTTCGGGCAGGTCGAAATCCCCCTCCGAATCATTCGGAGCATCCTCCCCGGACAGCTCCGGCCGCTCGGGTCGCTCCGGCTCCACGAAAGCGAGCGTCGCCACGTCGTAAGTCGTAAGACGCTTGCCCTTGGCCCGGTGGCTCTTCACGCCGACGAAACCGTCCACGTCGATCTCCTCCGCCGGACGCGAAGCCTGCGCCCCCTGGAAAGTCAGCACCAGCACAGCCCCCGGGCAGGACGTCACGGCCACCAGATCGGCATCTTCGTCCAGGAACGGCTGCATCTTTTCGCCCTGCTCGGCCGTAAAGCGCTTCAGATAGTAGTAATTCTGCGAGCGGTCGAAATAGGCCACCGCATAGACCGTATCGGGTGAATATTTCGACACGTGAACCGTATCGTCGGGAAAGTGCTGCGTAATGTCGAAATTCGTCGTGTAATAGACGTTCTTGGCCGTGCGGACAATGAGTTTGTCATCCCCCTGGAACTCACCGAGCAATACGCCCCGGCCGTCCGTATTGAGCCGGTGCACGTCTTCGTCGTACCAGATCTGCTGTCCTCCGAGGGTCGAAGTACCCCGCTCCTTGAGGACGATCTTATGGATGCCGTAACGCGAGAAGAGGTTGCCCTGGCTCTGCCGCCCCTTGATCGCCACGGTCGAGAAATCGAGATCGACGATCACCTTCTTCAAACGCGGACGCGGCTTGAAGTAAATCTTCAACACTTCGGCCTCACCGTTCGGCTTG
>ENA-OPBG01001164-OPBG01001164.1-human-gut-metagenome-genome-assembly--contig:-NODE-1164-length-19095-cov-2.493120_pt1 | contig 19095 bp, 13 predicted proteins | sample MGYA00241065_ERZ501446 | MGnify/ENA primary metagenome ERZ501446 (study PRJEB25962, sample SAMEA2042632) | human gut metagenome | biome: human gut; feature: human-associated habitat; material: faeces...
CCCTGCCATGATGATAAACGCATCGTTTTTGATATATTCGGCACACTCATTTAAGCAGCAACATCGGATTTACCGCGGTTTTATTCTCCTTCACTTGAAAATAAAGGTTTGTTCCTTCTTCTTTATAATACTTTGTCGGCTCTGCAATTTTCCCGAGGACCTGTCCTTCCGAAACCATATCACCTTTACTTACAGAAATATCTTTTAACTGTCCATAAACAACGGTAAAACCATCACCAATTGATATCGAAACCGTACGACCGGTTTCTTCAGAAGTTTCCACCGATTCCACGATACCATCCGCACTCGCTTTTACATCCATTCCTTCTTTGGCTTCTAAAAGAAGTGCCGGATTTGTGCGGTACTGTGCCAGCGTCTTAAAATATACCACTTTGTCTGCACTGTACTCCATCAGCACATCGCCTTTTATTGGCCAGGAAAGGCCCTCTTCCTGATTAAACGATAATTGCTTTTTCGCAGGTTTTGCATTGGTCTGTACAGATTTTTTCTTACGTTTTTTTGTTTTCTTTTCTTTTACCTCGGAATTTGCATGATTGCTGGACGCTTCTTTCGTCTCCGGTGTTGCCACCGCGGTCGCCTGCGGGGGATTACTCGCCAAAGCCACCGGCTCCTTTTGTTCACTGCGGTTCATATTGATGCATAACGCCGCAAAGGCACCAATTGCAGCAATGCCACAGGCTAATGATATATAGAATCCTTTTTGTTTAAAAAACATACTATCACCTCACAAAAATTGTTTGATGATAGTATGTTCGATTTTAAAATGATTTATTCAATTTTATTACAAAGTAACTTTCTCCAAATGCCAAATCTCTTTCGCATATTCTTCGATGGTGCGGTCGGAAGAGAATTTACCGCATTTAGCAGTCTGGAGCATTGCCATCTTCGCCCATCGCTCCTCATCGCGGTATGCTTCTTCTACTTTCTTTTGTGCCGCCTCATAAGAACGGAAGTCTTTCAAAATAAAGTACTGGTCCGCACGCTCATAGCCGTTTGTCTCAAGCAGAGAATTGTAAATCTCGCGGAACAATTCAAGATTTTCAGGGGAATATGTTCCATCGATCAACTGGGTAAGCACGGCACGGATATCCGAATCCATGTTGTAAATTTCTTTCGGATCATACTGGTTATTATGCTCAAAATCAATTACTTCCTGTGAGGAAAGACCGAAGATGAAAGCATTTTCCTCGCCCACTTCTTCTACGATTTCAACATTGGCACCATCCATTGTTCCAAGGGTCGGTGCACCATTTAACATAAATTTCATATTACCGGTACCGGATGCCTCTTTACTTGCAGTTGAAATCTGCTCTGATACATCGGCAGCGGCAAAAATAATTTCTGCATTGGACACACGGTAGTTTTCAATAAATACAACTTTGATTTTTCCTTCAATCGAAGCGTCATTGTTTACTACGTCAGCAACACTGTTAATCAGTTTGATAATTGCCTTTGCTCGGCGGTATCCGGCAGAAGCTTTCGCACCAAAAATGAAAGTACGAGGATACATATCCATACCCGGATTTTTCTTCAACTGATTATACAAATACATAACATGCAAAATGTTAAGCAGCTGGCGTTTGTACTCATGCAGACGTTTTACCTGTACATCGAATATCGAATGAGGGTCTACTTCAACACCATTGTGCTCCTTAATATACTTCGCAAGACGAACTTTATTCTGGAATTTGATATTCATAAATTCCTGCTGTGCTTTTTTATCATCCACAAAAACAGAAAGTTTATCAATTTTAGACAAGTCTGTAATCCACTCATCACCGATTTTGTCTGTTACCCATGCAGCAAGTTTCGGATTTCCATGAAGCAGGAAACGACGCTGTGTAATACCATTTGTCTTGTTATTAAATTTCTCCGGCATCATTTCATAGAAATCTTTTAATTCCTGATGTTTCAAAATTTCCGTATGAAGCCTTGCCACACCATTTACCGAAAATCCGGCAGCGATAGCAAGATGTGCCATCTTGACCTGACCATCATAAATAATTGCCATACTTTTTACTTTATCCTGATTATCCGGGTACTTTGCCTGAATCTCATTCTGGAAACGACGGTTAATTTCCTCGGTAATCTGATAAATTCTAGGAAGCAGACGGGAGAATAACTCAAGCGGCCATTTCTCCAATGCTTCTGCCATAATTGTATGGTTTGTATAAGCACAGGTACGAGTTGTGATATCCCACGCATCATCCCAATCAAGACCATATTCATCTAACAAAATACGCATCAATTCAGGTACCGCTACCGTTGGATGGGTATCATTTAACTGGAAACATACTTTTTCCGGAAGACCATGAATGTCATTGTGGTTTTCCATATACTTCATAATCGCACGCTGCACGCTTGCCGATACAAAGAAATACTGCTGTTTCAAGCGAAGTTCTTTTCCTGCCATATGGTTGTCATTTGGATACAGTACTTCACAAATGGTACGGGCAAGGTTCTGCTGCTCAACTGCCTTCTGATAATCACCTTTATCAAAAGAATCCAGATTGAACGTATCAATTGCCTCAGCATCCCAGATACGAAGTGTGTTTACAATATGGTTTCCGTAACCGACAACCGGCAAATCATAAGGCACTGCCATTACGGACTGATAATTTTCCTGTACAAAACGATCCCTTCCGGTCTTTTCGTCTTTTCTTACCGTTACATAACCGCCAAAACGTACTTCAACGGCATATTCCGGACGCTTCATCTCAAATGGATTACCATCTTTTAACCAGTCATCCGGTGCTTCAATCTGAAAACCATTTTCGATTTTCTGCTTGAACATACCATATTTGTAGCGGATACCACAGCCATAAGCCGGATAACCGAGTGTAGATAAGGAATCCAAAAAGCAGGCTGCCAGACGTCCAAGACCACCATTACCAAGAGCTGCATCCGGCTCTTCATCCTCAAGCAAGTCTAAGTTTACACCCATCTCGTCAAGTACCTCGCGTACAACTTTGTCCTCTTTAAGATTGATAATCATGTTACCAAGTGCACGGCCCATCAAAAACTCCATGGACAAATAGTAAACTGTCTTCACATCCTTTTTCTCATAGGCTTTGTGCGTTGCCATCCAGTCATCAACTACGATATCTTTGACTGCATAAGAAACTGCCTGAAACAACTGCTGTGGAGTTGCCTCTTCAACCGAACGGCGGAACAACAATTTCATGTAGTTCGAAATGTTATTCTTCAATTCCTTTTTCTTTTCCTTTTCCGTTACAAATGCCATAAATTACCTCTCTTTCTGTAACAAACTCTTCGTTACGCTTCCACTTTTGTAACACCCAGTGTAACAGCCTCACCGTTAATTTTCCAATCTGCGGTGTAACCTTCTACTTTATCCAAAATAACCTCATCTGCCAAAACATCGGCTTTAATCTGAGATTCATTTGCTTTGATGATTTCTTTAATCTTATCATTTCCCTGCTCGTAAACACGGATATGGTCAACCACTTCAAAACCGGCATCTTTACGCATGGTCTGAATTTTACTGATAACCTCACGCACAAATCCTTCCTCGATTAACTCCGGTGTCAGGTTTGTATCTAATACAACGGTAATACCGTGATCTTCCTCGCTCACATAGCCATCCATCTGTGCCGTTTCTACCAGCAAATCCTCTGTTGCCAGCACTTCATCTACGCCGCCAACCGTAACAGTCACTTCACCGGAAGCATTCAACGCATCCATCGTAGCATTGCCATCTAATCCGGCAAGCACTTCTTTCAATTCGTTCAAACGGCTTCCGAAACGACGTCCAAGAGTACGAAGCTGTGGCTTAAACTGATATGTCGTAAATTCTTTTGTATCATTGGTAAATACAACTTCTTTTACGTTTAACTCATCTGCGATAATTTCTTTATAGAAATCGGACAATTCGCCTTCTGCCTTTACATACATTTTTCCAATTGGCTGACGGTTTTTGATATTTGCTGTATTACGGCATGCACGGCCAAGAACAACAATGTCCAAAAGCTGTTTCATCTGTGTCTCAAGTTCTTTGTCAATCCATTCTTCCTTAACTTTCGGAAAATCACACAAATGAATACTTTCCGGTGCTTTTGAATCCAGATTGCACACGAGATTCTGATAAATGCTCTCGGTCATAAATGGAATCATCGGAGCTGCTGCCTTACTGATTGTTACAAGTGCCGTATACAAAGTCATGTAGGCATTCATTTTATCCTGCTCCATGCCTTTTGCCCAGAAACGATCACGACAGCGGCGCACATACCAGTTACTCATATCTTCCACAAAACTCTGCAGTGCTTTTGCGGTCTCCGGAATTTTGTAGCTGTCAAGGTCCTCATCAACTTCTTTAACCGTCGAATACAGACGGGACAAAAGCCAGCGGTCCATAATTGAAAGTTTATCATATTCTAATGTATGCTCGGTTGGATTAAACTGGTCAATCTCCGCATACAACACATAAAAGGCATATGTGTTCCACAGTGTACCCATGAATTTACGCTGTCCCTCGGTAACCGCTTTTCCATGGAAACGGTTCGGCAGCCATGGTGCACTGTTTACATAGAAATACCAGCGGATTGCGTCTGCTCCATAATTTTCCAAAGCATCAAACGGATCTACGGCATTTCCTTTACTCTTACTCATCTTCTGTCCATTTTCATCCTGTACATGTCCAAGAACGATTACATTCTCATAAGGTGCTTTGTTGAAAAGCAAAGTGGATTCTGCCATCAGTGAATGGAACCATCCACGTGTCTGGTCAACCGCCTCGGAGATAAACTGGGCCGGGAACTGTTTCTCAAACACGTCTTTATTTTCAAATGGATAGTGATACTGTGCAAATGGCATCGCACCGGAGTCAAACCAACAGTCGATTACTTCCGGTACACGGTGCATAACTTTTCCACAATCCGGACAGGTAAAGGTTACTTCATCAATGTATGGACGGTGGAGTTCTACCTCAGCGGCTTTCGGATCGCCGGCACGCTCTGCCAGTTCTTTTCTTCCGCCGATACATTCCTGATGTCCACATCCTTCACACTCCCAGATGTTTAATGGAGTTCCCCAATAACGGTTACGGGAAATTGCCCAGTCCTGAATATTCTCTAACCAGTTTCCAAAACGTCCTTTTCCAATTGACTCTGGAATCCAGTTTACAGTATTGTTATTTTTAATCAAATCGTCTTTTACTGCTGTTTCACGGATATACCAGGATTCTCTTGCATAGTAAATCAGCGGTGTATCACAGCGCCAGCAGTGTGGATATTCATGCTCAAACTTCGGTGCATCAAACAACTGTCCTCTGGCATCTAAGTCTTTTAATACCTCAGGGTCCGCTTTCTTTACGAAAATGCCTGCAAATGGAGTCTCTTCTGTCAACTCACCTTTTTCATTTACAAACTGCACAAAAGGAAGGTCATAGTTTCTTCCCACATTGGCATCATCTTCACCAAATGCCGGTGCGATATGAACAATACCGGTACCGTCAGTCATCGTAACGTAAGTATCACAGGTTACGAAAAATCCTTTTTTGTTCTGCTTATCAGCACACTCTTTGGCACAGGCAAACAAAGGCTCATATTCTTTATGCTCTAATGCGGTTCCCGGGAAACTTTCTAATACTTCATAAGCCGGCTCATCATCTTTTGCCAGTTTACCAAGTACCGTATCCAAAAGATCCTGCGCCATATAATAAGTATAGCCATCTGCTGCTTTACTTTACAGTAAGTATCATTCGGGTTTACACAAAGAGCCACGTTACTTGGCAGAGTCCAAGGTGTCGTCGTCCACGCAAGGAAATAGGCATCCTCACCTGTCACCTTAAAGCGGACAATAGCAGAACGCTCTTTTACGGTTTTGTATCCCTGCGCAACCTCCTGTGCGGACAACGGTGTACCACAGCGAGGGCAGTAAGGCACGATTTTAAATCCTTTATACAAAAGGTCTTTATTCCAGATTTCCTTTAATGCCCACCACTCAGACTCAATATAATTGTCATCATATGTGACATATGGGTCATCCATGTCAGCCCAGAAACCTACGGTATCGGAAAAGTCTTCCCACATACCTTTGTATTTCCAGACAGATTCTTTACACTGATTGATAAATGGTTCCATACCATATTCTTCAATCTGCTCTTTTCCATCCAGACCTAACAGTTTTTCTACTTCCAGCTCAACCGGCAAACCATGCGTGTCCCATCCGGCTTTACGCGGCACACGATAACCTTTCATTGTACGGTAACGCGGAATCATATCTTTGATAACACGGGTCAGCACATGACCAATATGCGGTTTTCCGTTCGCAGTTGGCGGTCCATCGTAAAACATATACGTTGGTGCCCCCTCACGCAGTTTAATACTTTTACGGAAAATATCTTTGTCCTTCCAAAACTTTTCTACTTCTTTTTCTCTCTCGACAAAATTCATGCCTGTTGATACTTTGTTATACATAATTACCTCCATAAAAATTGAATAAAAAAAGCTCCCATCCAACTAGGATGAGAGCCTAAGCTTTCATTATACCACCTGTCTTCTACGTCAGGACTGTGAGTGTTTCACAAACCGAACATATATCCTTTTAACGGGGAATACCGGCGCAGTCTACTGGATAAAAACCGTTCGACTTTGCAGCTAAGGAGTGATATTCGCCTATGCTTACTGGTGCCGGATTCTCACTATCGCCGGCTCACTGGAACACTTCCACACAGGGTACTGTCTCCGTCAACGCTTTTCTCTATGAGCATTTTCATGATAGTACGATTATTTGCAATTGTCAAGAGTTTGTTATTTCTTGCCATCCAAATCAAATTCACTGACAATCTGATTTAAATTGTTAGCACTTTCTTCGCTATCCTGCACAAATGTTCCGGTTGCCTCAATCTTCCGAACCATCTCAGAAGTTTTCTCTGCAATATCCGAAACACCGGTTGCCGACTCATTTACCGTCAGATTAATCTCTTCGATTGAATGAGAAATATCGGTAATCGCATCAACCAACGTAACAATTGAATGATTAATTTTGGTCATGCCATCTTCAAAAGCAGCAGCATCCTTGGAATACTTCTCGCCGACTTCCATAAATCCTTTGTAATCGCCAAGAACCGTATTTTCCAAAAAGTCCATTGCATTCTGTAAACAATCTACCATACCGCTTACTGCGTTATGTACCTCACCAATAATGCTGTCGATATCACCAACTGCATTCTGGGTCTGTGTAGCCAAAGCACCGATTTCGGTTGCTACAACGGCAAATCCTTTACCGGCCTCTCCCGCTCTTGCTGCCTCAATGGAAGCATTTAAGGCAAGGAGATTTGTCTGAGAAGAAATTTCCATAATATCATGTGTAAGTTCATTAATCTTCTCTACCGCTTCTGCCTGTTTCATCGCAACTTCCGTACGCTGTTTCACTTCTGCATACATTTCATCTGTACGTTTTCCGGCATTCTCCGTCGTTGTCTTTAACTGGTTCGCACGTTCCATCACTTCCGTTGACAGTGTGGCACCACTCTGTGAAAGTGCCTTGATACTTTCTGCATTTTCTTTTACGGTTGCAATCGTCTGATTTACTGTATCCGTTGCACTGGCTGCTTCTTCCATCGCTGCTGCGAGTTCTTCTGTCGTAGCCGAGTTATTATTACAGATATCATTGACCTCTGACATATTCACAGTCAAGTCGGTAACATTATCACCCATTTTAATTCCTGCCTGGTCAATTAACGCTACCATCTCACGAAGTTTACTTCGCATCTGCTGTACGGCACGCGCCATCGCACCGGTCTCGTCCTTCATACGGACTAATTTCTCACCCTTTGCACTTTTTACAAAATTAAGTTTCGCCGTATCCTCAATAATTCCTGTCAAATCCTTAATTGGACGAATCATCGAACCACTGAAGAAAAATCCTGTAATTGCTGCATATAAAATTGCTGCAGCAATCGCAATAATCATCATATACATCAAGCGGGTGGAATTGCTCTGCACTTCTTTATCTAAAACAGCCATTACCAATTTCATGCCATTCTTCAATGAAACAGCACTTACCATTTTCCTGTTTCCATCATAAGTATACTCTTTTATTTCGCCCATCCTTCCGGCTTTCACAAATGAGGCCAGTTCGCCATCTACTTTCTGCAAATCCGTTCCCTGTTTTATATCCTTATGTGACAAAACTTTATTCGTTGAATCAACCAGGAAAGCATATCCGGAATCAAAACATTTGGCTTTGTCGGCAAGTTGTTTTAACTGATTAAAGTTGATATCCATACCAACAACTCCGATTGCTTCATTGTCAATCATAATCGGAACAACATAGGAAATCATATATACATTCACATTGGAATTTAAATACGGATCCATCCAAGTTGCCTTTCCATTTTTAACCGGAATATAATACCAGCCCACATGTTCTGCATCGTCTTTGTCAAAACTGCTGAAATCTGTCGGTGTCAATGACTTAAAATCTGCATTCTCACTCTCTTTCGAAGCAAAAATACCGGATGTTGCTTCTGTAAATTCCGGATTATAGCGGATATAATAAGTCATCGCGCCCTTCGTGTTATTCGCACACTGAAGAGCTGTAGTCTCTAACGCCTCCGTACAGGAATCCACGTAGCTGCTGCTGCTTTTAAACTTGTCTACATCCTGAATCTGATTTTTTGTTACATCTGCAAGAGTGTTCACCGCAACTTCTACCTGTGAAAGCAGGTTGTCGATATCTTTCCCATACCCTTCACTCACTGTCGTTAATTTTTCTTTTGCATCACTGTTGGCAACCGCTCTCGAATTATAATATCCTATAATTCCGCAAATTAAAGCAGTTATAGCCGTTGTCCCTACCAATAGTAACAATATGCGAAATCGCAATGATTTTGATTTCATACGCACGCTCCTCCTATCTCATAAGTAAAATCAATGTTATATTTATTTTACTGCTGATAAGGAAAAAATGCAATTATAACTTTACATATTCTTATTTTTATTTTTATTTTTTCTTGTGCTCTCCGGTAATTGAAAAAATGACCCATTCCGCAATGTTGCAGGCATGGTCTCCGATTCGCTCAAAGTACTTTGCAATCATAAGTAAATCCGTCGCACAAGCCCCCTCTTCCGGATTGCTGCGAATAAGAGAAATTACATCCTCTCTTGACTTAATAAATAAATCATCAATGATGTCATCATGCGCAATGACTTCTTTTGCTTTTTCCTCGTCTTTTTCTACGTATGCTTCCACACTCTGCACAACCATACAGGTCGTTTCTGCTGCCATCTTCCGAATATGCTCCATATCTCTTTTATACTTAGCATCAATTAAATGCAGCGTTACTTCCGAAATATCTGCTGCCTGATCACCAATTCTTTCCATGTCTGTAATCATTTTCAGTGCCGATGAAATTACGCGCAGATCCCTTGCCACAGGCTGCTGCTGCAGCAAAAGTTTCAAGCAGAGATTTTCGATAATCCGCTCCTCCTCATTAATTTCATCATCATAATCAATTACTTTTTCCGCCTGTTCTTTGTCACGGTTATTCAGTGCGCTGATTGCCATGCCGATTGCCTGGCCAATCATATGCCCCATCTGAATCATGTCCTGATTTAATTCTGTAAGCTGTCTGTCAAATCGATTTCTCATCATCCAAACCTCCCCGTAATATAATCTTCTGTACGTTTATCCGTTGGCATGGAAAATAATTTTTCCGTTTTGTCCATTTCAACTACTTCTCCAAGAAGGAAAAATACCGTGCGGTCAGATACACGCGTTGCCTGCTGCATATTATGCGTTACCATTACAATTGTGTATTTATCTTTTAATTCCAGTACCAAATCCTCAATTCTTGAAGTGGAAATCGGGTCTAAGGCACTTGTTGGTTCATCCATCAAAATCACTTCCGGCTCTATTGCAAGCGCTCTGGCAATACACAAACGCTGCTGCTGTCCGCCGGATAAACCAAGGGCACTTTTTTTCAAACGGTCTTTGAGTTCGTCCCAAATTGCTGCCTGTTTCAGCGACCGTTCGACAATTTCATCTAATTTTGCCTTGGAGTGAATTCCATGAGTTCGTGGACCATAAGCAATATTATCGTACACGCTCATTGGAAACGGGTTCGGGTTCTGGAACACCATTCCAACCCGCTTGCGAAGATGATTGACATCAATGTCACCGTAAATATCTTCTCCATCTAACTGAAGGGAACCAAAAATCCGACACCCTTCTACCAAATCATTCATCCGGTTTAGCGATTTTAAAAATGTGGATTTGCCGCAACCGGAAGGTCCGATAAAAGCGGTAATCTCATTCGCCGGAATGTTCATACTGACATCTTTCAGTGCATGAAAATCTCCATAATAGAGATTCATGTTTTGTATGCAAAATTTATCTTCCATATTCATTCTCCATTCTAATTGCCATATTTGTTTTTCCCAACTTTTCGAGCGACAAAATTCGACAACATATTGATTGCAATTACAAGGATCAAAAGAACCACTGCCGTTGCATACGATTCATCCGTATGCAGTCCTTCTTTTGACAAATTGTACATATGAACCGATAACGTTCTTGCCGAATCAAAAATGCTATTTGGCACTTTTGCAATCGTTCCTGCCGTATAAATCAATGCTGCGGTCTCACCAACAATCCTCCCGGTAGCCAAAATAACACCGGATAAAATCCCCGGAACGGCACTCGGCAAAACTACGTGAAATACCGTTCGCAGTTTTCCGGCACCAAGCCCAAAGCTTCCTTCCCGGTAAGAATCCGGCACTGCCATAAGTGCTTCTTCGGTCGTTCGCATAATAACCGGAAGCACCATAATTGCTAAGGTGAGAGCTCCTGATAAAAGGGAAAATCCCCATTTGCAGTAACCGACGAAGAACAACATACCAAACAATCCATAAACAATCGATGGTATTCCGGTCAGTGTCTCTGCCGTCACACGAATTACACTTACTAATTTGTTTCCTTTCTTTGCATATTCCACCAGATAAATGGCGGCGAAAATGCCAAGCGGAACCGCAACAATCAAGGTTGCCAGTGTCATAAGCACCGTATTAATCAGTGCCGGCATCATCGAAACATTGTCCGATGTATAAGTAAAAGCAAACAGTGACGGTTTCAAATGTGGAATACCATTTGCCAGAATATAAACAATCAGGTATCCTAACACAAATACCGTAATCGCTGCTGACAAAATTGTAATCAGGTAAAGAACCAGAGAGGACTTATGTTTTGCAAGTGCTTTCCATTTCTGCTTTTGTTTTTTCAAACCATTCGCCATCTAGTCCACCTTCTTTCTCTTTAAGAGTGAGAACAATAAATTGATAATCAGGATAAAGACAAACAGGACAACGCCCGTCGCGATTAACGCTTCGCGGTGTAAATCTGCCGCATATCCCATTTCAATTACTATGTTTGCTGTAAGTGTACGAACACCCTTTAACAAACCGGCAGGCATTCTTGCCTGATTTCCGGCAATCATAATAACTGCCATCGTCTCACCAATCGCACGGCCGACACCAAGAATGATTCCTGCTAAAATTCCGGATTTCGCTGCCGGTACAACCGTACGGTAAACACTTCTCTCATGCGTGGCACCAAGCGCCAGTGCTCCTTCGTAATATTTATCCGGCACCGCCTGAATAGCTGCCTCTGATGTTTCAATAATCGTTGGCAGAATCATAATGCCAAGCAGAAGAGATGCCGTTAAAATACTGTTTCCATTTCCGCCAAAGGTGTCGCGCACCATCGGAACCAGAACAACAAGTCCAAAAAATCCGTAGACAACGGATGGGATTCCGGCAAGCAAATCGACGCCACCTTTTAAGATTCGATACCATTTTTTCGGACAATACTTTGCTAAAAACACTGCCGTCAAAATGCCAATCGGAACTCCTACAATAAGAGCTCCGGCGGTCACATATATACTTCCTAATATCATCGGCAAAATCCCAAATTTGTGATTTCCCGGTTTCCACGCCGTTCCCGTCAGGAAATCGAACAAACCGATTTCCTTAATTGCCGGGATACCATTTGCGAAGAGAAAGATACAAATTAATGCTACAGCGAGAATCGAAACACAAGCGGCAATCAGAAACACTACTTTCATTGCCTTTTCTTTCATGGCTGCCTCCTTTATTTGATGGCACTCCAGTCTGTGATTGTTCCGCGGAACACATCATTTACCTGTGCTTTTGTCATGTTATCTACTTTGTTTTCGTTATTTACGATTACTACGATTCCGTCTTTTGCAATTACTGTCGGTGTAAGTCCTGCACCTGTTTCGCTGTCTTTTAAGTCACGGGATGCCATACCGATGTCACAAGTTCCTTCTGCTGCTGAGTTCATACCAGTTGTGGAATCACTTTCCTGAATTTCAATTTCAGCTCCACTGTTTACTGTCTTATAACTTTCAGCAAGTTTTTCCATAACCGGTGTAACCGAAGAGGAACCGGCTACTACAATTTTACCTTTGGCACCGTTACTCTTGAAAGCACCGGCATCACTTGCTTTGATGTAACCGTTAGACTCAATTACTTTCTGTCCGTCTTCACTCAGGATGTAGTTAATGAAGTCCTGTGTTACTTCACTTTTCTTATCCTTTGTTGCAATGTTAAATGGTCGGGAAATTGCATAACTTCCATTGTTAATGTTATCAACCGTCGGCTCTGCACCGTCAATCTTAAGTCCTTTCACGCTGTCATTTAAAGAACCGAGTGAGCAGTAACCAATTGCATTTTTATCACCGGCTACGGTTGTCATAACGATTTCCGTGCTGTTTGCGATTGTTGCTTCTTCTGTCGTCTTGTCTACTTTTTCTCCGTTCTCCTCATCTTCAACACCAAAAAGCTCTACAAAAGCGCCTCGTGTACCGGAACCATCTTCACGTGATACAACGGAAATTTCCTGTGCTGCATCTGCTGATGTATTTCCTGCATCATTTGTTGTGCTGCTGTCAGAGCCGCCACAGCCGGTAATCATCCCCACTGTCATAACCCCGCATAAAACCATTCCTAATACTTTTTTTGTCATCTTCATTTTTGTTTTCTCCTTTCAATCTTTTCATCTTTCTTTTTCTTTCTTACAAGACCTAGTTTAGGGGGCGAATGTAAAATCTGAAATCATTTCTATGTAAAAAATGCGTAAAAAAACAACACACCGGCCTCATACAGCCGATGCGTTGTTCTTACATACCGCTCGATAAAAAATTTTTTATTTTATCTTTACTTTTACTTTTGTTTTTATATTATTAAATTCCCTATCTGTAACATCTCTTGCTTGGGGTAGTCCACAAATAGTAAGTAAAATTAATTCTGCTTTTGAAAACATAGAAAAGTGGATTTTGCAAATATCTACTCCCGCAGCTGCAGTAGCCGTAGGAAGTGGTGTTTTTATGAAAAAATTTATCTCATTACTTTTGGCAACATCTATGGCATTTGCTGTACCCGTATTTGCCGACACAGAAGGTCAGAGCTATGCTGAAGTGTATGCTGAAAAAGCTAAGGAGCTGTTTGGTATTACTGATACTAACTATGAGTACAACTTTAACAAATATGACGATTTGTATTCCTATACTTTGACTTGGGATAATTGCTCCATATCCTTTGACACAAAGGGAAATGTTAGTTCCTTTTCAAAATGGAAATCCGGCAATAGGGGTAGTACAAAAGACCAAATTACAAGAGAACAAGCTATAGAATTTGGCAACAAATATTTAAAGAAATTATTAGGTGAAAATGCCGATAAAATGAAACTTGAAAGCTGTGATTTAAAACCAAATCAATGTGAACTTTATTATTGCCAATACATTGGAGATTACAAGGCTAAATACAATACAGCTACTATTCAGGTTAACAATTTCGGAGATTTATTAGACTACGATTGCGACAATATGTTTGATGTTGATGTTGAAAAAGCTGACAACATTTTAGATTACGAAACTGCAAAAAAGAAATATATTGAAAACATTGGTTTTGGCAAGGCTATTGAAAGTTATTATGATTATAAGACTAGAACTCGTTGTCCATTTCCTTGCTTTACTAAAATAGGTTTTGATTATTCACACATAAATGCCAGTACTGGGGAAAAAATAGCTCCTTTCGTATCAATCCACTACAAAGTTGGTGCTGGTGGTGGCAATAGTAATGAGGCATTTTCTGATAGTAAACAATTAGAAAATCAATTAACTGACGCTGAAAAGGAAACAGTTGACAATATTAAGTCTGTACTTTCAATAGAAAAGGCCATTGAAATAGTAAATAACAAATTTAATTGCAATATTCCAACTGAGGACTTAAAGGCTAGTTATTATAGTAGAGATGGCAAGTATTATACTTCTATTTATAACTCTAAAAATAATAAATATGTAGCTAATGTCACATCAGACGGACAAATAATTTCATTCTCATATAAAGATGAAGAAAATGAGCAAGATAAAACTCTTTCCAGTTCTGAATTAGATGAAAAAGTTTTACAATGTGTAAATTTTTTAAATTACAATGATTATAAAATCAATTACCGTAAGGAATATAAAGACTATACTGCATATACTTTGTATAAATATGTCGATAATATTATAAACTTTAATGATTATATTCGTGTAAATATTGATACTAATGGAAGTATAACATATTTCTATTTTTCAAACAGTAATCTTGAAGTTCCTAAGTTTGAAAGTAGCTTATCAATTGAGGAAGCCTTTGATAAGTGTGCTGATGCCTTTGGATTTACTTTATCGTACATTTTAACTGATGAAAATAAGGCTACTTTGGCTTATTCTTTTGATAATTTCCCTCATTTAAGCCCTGAAGGCAATCCTATAACTAGCACTAATGAAGAATATGTACCTAAATACAATAATGGATATACTGATATTGACGATAGTCCACAAAAAGAATACATTGAAAAACTGGCTGATTTAGGTTTAAAATTTAATTCTGCTAAATTTTCTCCTAATTCTACATTAACATATAAAGAATTAAAGGATTTTTGGAAAACTTATTACATAACTGTTAAATTTAATGATGACCATATATTGACTAAATACGATATGGCGAAGATATTCTGTAATGTTTTAAAATTAGATGACTTATGCCAAAGAAGTAAGGGATATGGCAGTAGCTATAGCGATGTATATGGCGAAAACTTGCCTTATGTGGCACTTTGCGAAAGTCTTGGTATATTTAGTGGTGGTACTGAATTTAATGGCAATTCTCAAATAACAAGAGGGGAATTTGCCCAGTTATTATATAACTTTATTGATATATACTACAATTATACTGGCAATTCTTTATTATAGAAAAGGTGGCGATATTATGAAGAAATTTATTAGTTTAATATTAACCGGAACTATGTTGTTATCTATACCTGTTATGGCAAATACGGACTACACAAGTGCTATAAAACAGGTAAAAAGTGCATTTACTGTGCCAGATTATAAAACTTTTGAAGTTTCAGATAATGATGACACACTATCTTTAAGTTGGAAAGATAGTAAAGATAAATATGTTTTTGCCAGAATAAAAAACGGCACTATAATAATATATTCCAACTACAATGAAGATAACAAAAACGCTACAAAGACTTTATCTAAAATTGAACTTAGAAAAATATGTGATAAGAATATATCCAAAATTTTAGGTCAGGATTCTGCAAATTGGAAATTAGAATATATCAATCAATACGATAAATATACAACAGAATTTACTTATAAAAGATATGTTGGAGGGTATCCTGTAGACGGGGATTTAATCACTATAAATTTAAACAATAGTGACGGCTCTATATACAATTATACCAGAGAGTTAGATAAAATTCCTGATATTACTACACCAAAAAATATAATTTCCAAAACTGATGCTAAGGATACATATTTAAAGAATTCAAATTTTGGACTTTGGTACACAGATTTATCTAAAAAGCCTGTTTTTGCATATCTTACTACCAGTGTTGGTGACCCTAAATTAACTGACGGATATAACATTTCCGATGTTATTCCTTGTGTAGATGCCGAAACAGGAGAATTTTTCTATGGATTAGCTAATATTCATTCCTTGAAAGCTGAGCTTGGTGGCAGTGGTGGAGCTAGTAATTCAGGTAAATTTGAAAGTAGTAGTAAATCAAACAATGACGAATTTATAAGTGCCGAAGATGCAGTAAAAGTGCTTAATAAAAAATTAGGTACTACATGTAAAAGTAAAGATTTTAAATTGGATCATTCATATGGCGATGAAAAATTAAAAACTGCAGTTTTTTCAAAGTCTGATGACAATAGCTACAGTTCATTTTCTATAGACAGCAATAATAATATACTTTATTACTTTGAAGATACTAAATTCGGTAATTCAGCAGATGCAAGCAAATTTGAAAATACCGCAAATGAAATAATAAAGAAAAATGGATATAATTTACCGGATTTCTATAGCTTCAATATTTCAAAAGACACTATACGCTATTACAAGAAGAAAAATGGTATTCCATGTGAACCCTTATATATTGATATTACTTTTAACAAGCAAGGAAAAGTAATATCTTATGAAAATGGTTTAGACCTAAATTACACTTTCATAAATGCAACACCTACAATAGCAACAGATGATGCTTTTGATATTGCAAGCAGGACATTTGATTTTACTCCTGAATATATCAGAGATTCTAACAATCCTAGTAATTACCGTTTGGCTTATTATTTTAAATCTACTCCTTTTGTAGACTGTGACGGTAATGCTCTTGCAGGTACTGGAGAAAAATATTACAAAGAAAGTCAAATTTATGCTGATGTAACTGATAAAGAGGACAGGGCAGTTGTATTATTCCTTTCTAAAGCCGGTTATAATTTTGATGATTTAACTAAATTTGAACCAGACAAAGCCCTTACTTTAAGAAATTTATTAAAATATTTAAACGGTGGATGTTCATTGTTATCTATTAACAAAAGCTTACATACTGACTTTACTAAAAAGGATATTGATACTCCTTTAACTGTAAAGCAAGTTATTATAATACTTGAAAGTTTGAAATATAAAACTTATAATCTACCAATGTTAAGCTCTGCATTTAAAAATCAGGATAATGATGTATATACAAATATTGCCTTAAATATAGGAGCAATTAAAAATGCTGAGAGGTTGGACAACAATGCCACAAGAATGGATTTAGCCAACTATGTTTACAAAATAATATACGGTCAAAATAAGTAAAACACAAAAAGGATTGACTTTTTTAAGGTCAATCCTTTTTTTATTCTTCAATTACTTTTTCCCGTTGTTCTTTCTTTTCTAATCTCTTATTTGCCCATTGACAGAAAAGGGTATAGCAAACAGATGAAAGAGGTATAAACAAGAGTATACCTACAATACCCATTATATTTCCACCTACAGTAAGGGCTACAAGTACCCAAATTGACGGCAAACCTACAGAACCACCTACAACATGAGGATAAATCAAATTACCCTCTATTTGCTGTATTACAAGGAATAATATAGCAAAATAAACTACAGTTATAGGACTAACCATAAGTATGAGAAGGGCAGAAATAACAAAGCCTAAAAATGCACCTATAAAAGGTATAAGAGCAGTAAAACCTATTAAAACACCTACTAAAAGGGCATAAGGCATTCTGAATACAGACATTGAAACAACGAACAATGTACCAATTATTACAGCCTCAAGGCATTGTCCTGTAATAAAATTTGCAAATGTAGTATAGCTAAGCTCTGACACCTTTATAATATAGTCATAGATTTTTTTATTAAATATAGCCTTTAAAGACTTTGAAATCTGTCTTGAAAGTGTTTCCTTTGCCAAAAGTATATAAATGGCAAAAACAAAGCCAATAGCCACATTTACAACAGAATTTACAATACCTCTGACAACTCCTACTGTAGAGCCTAAAAAATTGGTTGTAACATCACTTCTGAAGAAGTCTATTAACATATTAAACAGTTTATTTGCATCAAAGTTAGAATACTGATTTAATATTTCGTTAATTTGGTCATCATTTACATACTGATTTACAAATACCTTTAATTTAGGTATTGACCTTTGGGCAGTGTATACAACCTGTGCCAATGTGTCGCTTAATTTAGGCACTACAATAACAACAACCCCTGTAACAACAGCCAAAATAACTACTATTGCGAGAATAAGGCTTAAAGGACGCTTCGCCTTTCTTGTAAATTTATTATCCTTTACAAAAAGCTTTCTCTCAAAAAAGTTCATTGGAATATTAAGCATAAAAGCCAAACAACCACCAAGTATAAAAGGGCTTATCATTCCAAAGGCATATCGAAAGCAATTCCCTACAACATCAAGATTTTGAAAACATACCAAAACTCCTATTGTAAAAACAATAAGGAGCATTAGTATTTTTATATTTTTCTTAGTAAAATTCAATTATTTACCTTTTTTATTCTTTGGCTCTACCTTTACCTTATTTCCGTCCTTATCCATAATGTAAAGATTATCCATAATATTCTTTTTCATACCTTTTTTAAATTCGGCAATATATTCTTTTCTGAGAATATCTCTTTCTTTTAATTCTTCATCAGTAAGTCCCTGTGTTTTATTTTTATGGGCAAGCTCATTTATTCTCTTTACAAGTTTGTCCATTTTGTTTTCAACTTTTTCAATTACTTCAACAGTTTCTTCAAGAACTTTTTCTTCTACTTCCTTAGCTTCGCTTTCTATTTTGGCAGTTTCTTCGCCAACCTTTTCAGCTATTTCTACAGCCTTTTTTTCTAATTCCTTTTCAAAAGCCATTTTGTACAATCTCCTTTCTTATAAAGCATTTACTCCCTTTCCAAAAGTAGGGAAGGGAGTAAATTATTACTTACTATATTATATACGCAACAATGTTAAAAAAGTTTAATTACTTAATTACTTTGTGACCACCCATATATGGAAGGAGAACTTCTGGAATAGTTACAGTACCGTCTGCATTCTGGAAGTTTTCAAGAATAGCAGCAGTTGTTCTACCAACAGCAAGACCACTACCATTTAATGTGTGAACGAACTGAGCCTTGTCCTTAATGTTATCCTTGAACTTAATGTTAGCTCTTCTTGCCTGATAAGATTCGAAGTCAGAACAACTTGAAATTT
>ENA-OPBG01001166-OPBG01001166.1-human-gut-metagenome-genome-assembly--contig:-NODE-1166-length-19089-cov-3.452559_pt1 | contig 19089 bp, 16 predicted proteins | sample MGYA00241065_ERZ501446 | MGnify/ENA primary metagenome ERZ501446 (study PRJEB25962, sample SAMEA2042632) | human gut metagenome | biome: human gut; feature: human-associated habitat; material: faeces...
TACAATTTAATGCGAGAGGCAATAGATAAGGCATTAAGTATCAGCTGTTCGCCAATAGAATTTATCTATGTTCTCAAAAAGCAAGGCTATATTATTAATCTCAATCCCGGTTTGAAATATGCAACAATTCGTTCTGTTAATGATACTCGAAACACACGCCTTTATCGGTTGGGTGAGAAGTATGATAAAGAGCATATTTTTCAAACGCTTAAAGAAAATGACTTTTGGAAAACTGCTCCAGAATTTAACACATTCCAAAAATCAATAAAACCGAAATATATTGTTTCAAAGAAAGTTAGGTTCAATGGTTGCTTTGCAAGAACGAGAAAAATAACCGGTCTGAAAGCACTGTATTTGCATTACTGCTATTTGTTGGGATATTTGCCAAAAGCAAAACAGCACAAACCGTTGTCACCCGAAATGAGGGCGGCTTGGAGAAAAATTGACAGGTATTCAAAGAAAATACGATTGATAGATTCTAAAGAATTGACCACGATTTCGGCTGTTAATGAATTTATTTCAGCAACAAACGAGCAAATTGTTTATATTGAAAAGCAACGGCAGCATTGCTATAACAAAATGAGGCATTGCAAACAGCCGAGTGTTATGGCAGAACTAAAATCAAAACGTGATGATTTCACAAAAACTTTGACTTTGTTGCGAAAAGAAGTTAAAGTTGCGACCAATATTTTGGATGACAACTATGAAATCAAACGCAATATGAAAGCTGAAAAAGCAATACAACAAAAACGCTTTATTACAAAGCAAAAAACAAGACATAGGTATGATGACCTATGCAGATAAGGAGAATTTTATGAAAAAGTATATTACAGACGAAAACACGGGCATTAGTTACACGCTTGTAGGTGATGTATATATTCCAAATCTCGTATCAACTGATACGAATTATAAAATCGGCTATTGGGGCAGAAAACATAAGGAGTATATTAAACAATATAAACCGGTGTTTTATACAACCCTGCTTACTCAATGTAAACTCAATTCATACTTGCATGATGTTGATGTCCGAGCAACAGAAATGTACGATACTCTTGTAAAGCAATTAGCAAAACAAGAAGGAGTTACAGAAAAACTCAAAGCAACCGATATGATGCTCTGGGCGCAGAAAATGAACAATATCCATAATCGTGCAACAGAAATTGTAAATGAAGAATTGATTTATACGGCATAAAACATAATGGCGACAGGAAAAATCACTGTCGCCATTTTTGTACTTGTTGCTTAAAAGCGGTTGACTTATTTACAACTTTAACTTATACTTATAATGTGAAATTATAAAATGTGATATAAATGCTTTAATGCAGAGGTTACACTATGATTACGGACAAAATCGGTAACAGGATTCGTGAATTAAGAAATCAAATGGGTTTAAGTCAAGAAAAGTTTGCAAAAAAGATAGGTATGGACAGAACTTATTTTGCAAGTGTTGAATTGGGTAAGCGAAATATTTCAATTGTTAACATTGAAAAAATAGCAAATGGATTAAACGTGTCACTTTCCGATCTTTTTAAAGATATTTAGTTCAAGTCTATTTTTATGATAAAAGATTTGGACAATTAGGTTAAAACAGTCGCTGGAGGAATTACAATGAGTATAGCTGAAACAATATATAAAACCTCATTGATAAACAATAGACGTTATTTAGGTAATAAATATAAGTTGCTTTCATTTATCACCGGCGTTGTAAATGATGAATGCGCCGATATTGAAACAGTTGCAGATATTTTTGCGGGAACCGGTGCAGTTTCTTCTGCTTTTGTAGATAAGGCCCTTATCACAAATGACTTGATGTATAGCAACTATATTTGCAATTATGCTTGGTTTGGCGCTGAAAGCTATGACCAACAGAAAATAATTGATTATGTTGTTAGGTACAATGCAAAAACTAATTGTGGAGAGAATTATATGACACGCAATTTTGCAGATACCTATTTTAGTAAAAAAGACTGCGCTAAAATTGGATATATTCGAGAGGATATAGAACGAAATTATAAAAAAGGCAATTTAAATAATAGAGAAAGAGCAATCTTAATTACATCGTTACTGTATGCAATGGACAAAATTGCTGTCACCTGCGGACATTACGATGCATACAGAAAAGGAGCAAAATTCGAAGGTTCGTTGGAACTTTATGTTCCCTTGGCTGAAGTTAACAACAATCCCAAAAATCAATGTTTTAACGAGGACGCTAATAACCTTGTTAAGAGGATTGAGGCTGACCTCGTTTATATAGATCCACCGTATAATTCAAGGCAATATTGTGATTCATATCATTTGCTTGAAAACGTTGCACGTTGGGAAAAGCCTGAGGTTTTTGGTGTTGCCAAGAAGATGGACAGGAGTGGGATGAAGAGTAAATACTGTACAATCGGAGCAACAAAAGCATTTGAAACACTGATAAATGATATTAAAGCTAAATACATTTTGCTTTCATACAACAATATGGCTGAAAAAGGAAATTGTCGTTCTAATGCTAAAATTTCCGACGATGATATTACGAGAATACTGAGTCAAAAAGGAACCGTAAAAGTTTTTGAGGAAAGCTATAAAGCATTTACAACCGGAAAGTCAGACATTTCAGAAAATGCTGAAAGGTTATTTTTATGTATTTGCTTTGATGAGGAGTAAATTAAATGATACAATCACCGCTTAATTATACCGGCGGCAAATATAAATTGCTACCTCAAATATTGCCGCTGTTTCCAAAAGATATAAATGTGTTTGTAGACTTATTTTGCGGTGGATGTAATGTTGGTATCAATGTTGATTGCAACCGAGTTATTTATAATGATTTAAATGAAAACCTACTTTATTTGTATAATACGTTTAAGAATCTTGATAAAGAATCTGTTTTAGAATGGATTTATGAAATTATAGAAAAGTACAACTTATCACTTGTAAGTGAACACGGATATGACTATTACGGTTGTGAAAGCAGCAAAGGACTTGGTAATTATAACAGAGAAGGATATTTAAAGCTGCGTGCAGATTTTAATCAAAAACATGCAAATGAAAACTTTGATTATTATTACTACGTTATGCTTTATGTAATAATCGTATATGCATTTAATAATCAAATTCGATTTAATTCAAACGGCGAGTTTAATTTACCAGTTGGAAAAAGAGATTTCAATAAAAAGATGAAACAAAAACTCATTGACTTTATTGACAAAATCCAAGAACAAAACTGTATTTTTACCTGCCGTGATTTTAGAGAATTTGATACATCAAAATTAACACCAAAGGATTTTGTATATATTGACCCGCCATACTTGATTACTTGTGCCACATATAACGAGCAAGGCGGTTGGAGCGAAGAGGATGAAAAAGACCTACTCTCTTTTTTAGACGAATTGAATGATAGGAATATTCGATTTGCTTTATCGAATGTATTGAGAAGTAAAGGTAAGGAAAACAGTATTTTAATTGAGTGGATTGAAAAAAATGCTGAAAAGTTTAAAGCAATACGACTTAATTATAGTTATTCAAATTCAAATTATCAAACTAAAGATAAGACTTCTTCTACCGAGGAAGTCCTGATAATAAATTATTGATTGGAGAAGATTGTATGTATATAGAAGAAAAGCAAGTGTTTAATCTGATGGATACAAATGGTAGGCGTAGTGATGTTCTTAATGCATTCAATATTTATCTTCAGACTTTACAAGAAATTAAAGATGATTATCCAAGTGAAAAATGGAGCAATTATCCGAAAAGTATAGCACAGTTTTTATTCTATACAAAAGCAGTGGAAAAGTCTAAAGATGTATTCAAAAAGCATGGAAAATTCGACGAGTTTATAAATACATTAGAAGATGATTACACTGCATTCATTGAAAAAGATTCGTCTTGGATTGAAAATAATCTTTCTGATGTTGCAAAAGTGCTTGACGAATCAATTGAAAAACGTGCAAGACATTATACAAGCAATCTTGTGAAAATTGGCTTCACGGATTCAAAAAGAAATATTTCAAATGCAGGATATGATTATCTTAACGGTACAATCAAGCGAGATCCAATAGAAACTTTTTTGCCACTTAACGAAATCAACATTATTTTGATAAGACAATTATTAAAGCTTAAAATATTTACAAAAGAAGTTGATGGAAAACGGTTCTATTATTCTCCTTTCTTTATGGCTTTACATATGCTTTTAAACGTGGCAAATATAGACAAAAATACTTTTTCTATTGTAATTCAAGGAAGCTCTCCTTACATGGGAAAAGAACTAAAGCAAGCTATAATTAACAATGATATTTCATATGAAGAATTAGTGGATTACTTTCAAAATGAAAAAGTGGTTATTCCTGAAGATATCGCTAAAAATTCAATAATAAAAAAAGATGTTTTTTGCAAATATTTTGGTAGCTCCAAAAATAAAGAAAAAATTCAAGAAATTTATTATAACTAAACATTACTTATTAGCCTCCTTTTCCCACGGCCACGGATTATCAAGCCAGTTAAACTCATCCTGCATAGCGGTTGAAAACTTTAGAGGACAATCAAGAATTATTAAAAAAGGCTTTTGGCTATGGTAAAAACATATTTGATATCGGAAGAAAAGACAAAAGACTTTCGCTTGATGAGTTCATTGAAGCAAACCATAATCATTGTTTTATAAAAAGCAATGAATTAAATAGGGTATTTTATTGTGCATTTATAAATTCAAAGCATATTGATGTAATGAGAGAATACGCAGATACTACAACAAGACTGTTAAGCGCAACCGGTTTGTTTAAATTTAATCCCATGCCGGATATTGCATATAAAGATATTATTGCTTTAGTGTTCCCGAAAGAGTTCGTTGGCAATAACATCTTTGGGATTGTAGACGAAGAAGAATATAGTAACTACGAAGGTTCAATTGACTCATATTTCTGTAATAACTTTCCTATTTCGCGTATTCTTAATTATGATAACAATGATGTAAATCGGATTCTGAATTCTGTAATTGAATTAACAGGTGCAGATGATCTTAAAGGCGTTCATAGTGTGCTTGAAAGTAAAAAGAACGAGGACTTTATTCTGCATATAAATGAAAAATATACAAAAGAAGAAATTGTGAGAATTCTATCATTGTTTTCTGACAGGAAGAATGATTCTAAAATAAAGAAAGCGGTAAATGATACTGCACCTGTTCCAGCGATATATGAATTCATTGTGGCTATAGCTTGGTATTATATTTCTGATGAAAAATACAATCTTTATGATAGCTTAAACCTTACTCTAAATGCAGATTTTGAGCCGGTTATTCATGCTGCGGGTGGAGCAGGAGATATTGTAATAAACTATGACAATTTAATTCTCATGCTTGAAGTGACGCTTATGAATAAGCAAGCACAAAAAAGAGGGGAATGGGAGCCTGTTTTAAGGCATTCTCTTAATTTGAAAGCAGAAAATAATGACAAAGAAACATTAACCTTTTTTGTTGCAGACGAGTTAGACTACAATACTATAAACATTTGGCGTGCCGTAGCAGCAGTTCCTTTAGAGTCAACTTTTGATCATAAAAAAGTTGATGGAGTAATTATTATGCCGTTTACCAACAATGATATGATTAGATTTCTTATCGAAGAAACATCAAGTGTTAAGATTATTGAGGCTGTAAAAGCTTCTTTCGCCGCAGTACCGAAAATTACGGATATGTCTTGGAGAGAAGATGTGTTAAATCAGTTATAATCTATTCTCACTATTTAGCTTGTCAAGTTTTATATAGAAAAGAGGAAATACTATGGCGCGTAAACCTTTAGAGCCAAATCTTTGGTCAATAAATGATGTTTTTAAACACATGTATTCTGTTCCCGTATATCAGCGACCATATTCTTGGGAGTCGAGTCAGATAAATGTGTTATTAGATGATATTCTTAATGCGTATAATCTTCCCAATGACGAAAAAGAAGAAGGATATTTTATTGGTAGCATCTATATTCACGACAAAAATGAAAAGCTAAAAGGGCTTATTCAAAAATATGAAATAATTGACGGACAACAGCGTTTAACTACGGTTTCTCTGCTTTTGTTATCCCTTTTCTCTTTAGCAAAAAAGAAGGAAGTTCCGGAAAGCGATCAAACATTGATTGAAATAAAGAAAGCTTTATGGAAATATGTTGATAGAGGTTATGATAAAGAAAATCGTGCTGTAACATTAAACAGTATTGAGAAAAAATGCTTTTCTGATTTGTACGATAGTTGTTTTTTAAGGCCTGAATATATAGTTGATTTTTGTAATAATTATAAGCCCAAAACCACTTTTGAAAAGAGAGTAATTGGTAATTTTTTATTAATATATAAAAGAATCAGCACTGCTTTTGGAGCAAGTTCATATGAAAGTCTACTTGATTTTGCAGATTTTCTTTTGAACTATGTTCAAATTATAGCTATTGACTCAACATGTAGCATAAGCAAAGCTTTTTCTATATTTGAATCAATAAACAGCAAGGGTAAACCGTTAGATGAAATAGATAAAATCAAAACTTATATTTTCTCAAAATTAGATGAATCCTCATATGATTATTACCTTGATTTATGGGGGAAGTTGATTGTTGAAACAAATGACCAACTATATGATTATTTATATAATTATGTAAAAGCATACATATCATTTTATCGTCAAAACATTTATATTGATAATTTTAAAGCATTATGTAAACGGGATTTTATTGAGTATTACAAAAAAGCGAATGAAACCGAAGCGTTAAAAGCTTTCCTTGACGATATGTACAAGAAAGTATCGTATTACAATATGCTTACCAATATTGACGAAGCATATAAACTTGTCAAAGGAAACGAATTTAGATTCTATTATGCGATTTTCGTTCAGATAAATTACAAACATCCTAAGCCACTATTTTTAAGGGGCTTAGAAGAATTTGATTCTAAAAAAATTAGCAAAGAGGATTTAACATGTATAGTACGGGAAACCGTAAAATTTATGTTTGAGTTCTTAACAATAAGTGATAGAGATAGTAAGGATGCTATTACTATGTTCTCCACTATTATGAACGATATATACGCTCGCACATCTATAAGTAAGAGTATTGTCGTTAATGTTATTGCTAACGAGTTAATATCTAAAGCTGTAACCCAAGAACGCATTAAGGCCGATTTGTCTAACATGGATGCATATGGTCAAAATAAAAAAATATCAGTTGCGCTACTTTCTTTATATGAATCCACTGCATTTGATAATGCTGGAAATATTAGGATTTCATACGATAAAGCCTATACTCTTCTTAACGAATACGGACAAACATTTAGTTTAGATCATCTGTTGGTTCAATCTCCAGAGGAAGATTCCGAATTTAAGTATTATAGAGATGTTAATGACCGTTTAGTGCTTAAAGACGGCCATGATTTCAACGAGTTTATTACTTCTGGAATGGAATATGAACAGTTTACAAGAATGGTATTGAATAAGATAGGCAATCTTCGTATTTGGTATAAAGACAATAATTCTGCTCGTTCTAACGATGCAATACAGCTGAATGATTATAACGGATTTACTACATACAAAAAGATTTGCGATAGAAGTGAAAACATAATCAACACATTGGTTGACAAATGTTTGCCTATGCCGGAATACAATCCCGATTTAAGCTTGCTTTCCGATTTGAAGGAAAAAGCATTCCCCAAAATGGACAAGTTGATTGAATATGGTTTGATAAAGCCCGGAGATAAAATCTATTTAACTCTTTCTCCTACAAATTCAGAAGCAACTCTCGTTGATGAATCATATGTAGAATACAACGGAGAAAAAATGAGGATTAATGATTGGGGCTGCAAATTAAGTGGTTGGAAATCAATAAGAATATATGCTTATGTATGTATTGTTGGCGAAGATGAAACTCTACACCAAAAACGCATTAAGTATATGATTAATCACAACGAGGAAACACTTGGATAATAATTACTCCTGTTAACCAGCAGTGTTTTGAGGTAATTATAATGATAAAGACAATTAAAATGAAAAGCGTTGCGACATATTCTGATGAAGGTGCGGCAATAGATGATTGTACAAAAGTCAATTTCTTTTACGGAGCTAACGGTAGTGGAAAATCAACTATAAGTAATTACTTACAAAGCCCGGAAGAACCTGGATATTCATCTTGCAATATTGTATGGGATGCAGGCGCGCATACAGATATTATTGTTTATAATAGACGTTTTAGGGAACGAAACTTTAAAGAAAACATTGCTGGTGTATTTACTCTTGGAGAAGCAACTATTGAAGACATAAATGCGTTAAGCGTTTTGAAATCGGAAAAAGATGACAAAGGAAAAGAACTTGTTAAAAGAATAGAATCCCTTAATAACATAAAAACAGAGATTGAGGCTCATAAAAACCGTTTTCGTGATACTGTTTGGGAAAAAATACTTAAACAAAATGAGAGCGATTTTGCTGAAGTTTTCAGTGGCCTTAGAGGTAACAAGAACAAATTTGCGGATGAAGTTATTAAAAGATATAATGAATGTCATGATTCCAGTGAAACGCGAGAAAATCTAATTTTTCGTGCTAACTCCTTGTTGGCAGAAAAGCCGGAACCTTGCGCGTCTATTGTTTTTAATATTGATTCTATATCACTTGATATAGAAGATATTGAAAAAGACGCAATATGGTCAAAAATAATTGTTGGAAACCAGGATGTTCCTATAGCCAAACTAATTGACAAACTCAATAATTCTGATTGGGTTAATCAAGGAAGACATTATTTATTAAATAATGAAAGCACTTGTCCATTTTGTCAGCAGAACACGATTACAGATGAGTTCAAAGAATACTTAGAGTCTTTCTTTAGCGGAGAATACGAATTAGCTATCAAAAGAATAAATGCTCTAATGAATGACTATCAACAAAAGATCGAACAAATAGCCAATATAGTTTCTTCTGCGCTAAGTGACGAAACGACAAATCGTATTGCGCAGATTGATGTAGAAAAATTGAACTCCTTGCTAAAAGAGTATCAAGCAGTCTGTGCTGGAAACATTACAGAGATGCAGGTAAAATGTAAGGAACCAAGCCAAAAAACGACTATGAAGTTTTCTTGTGGCAATTTGAAAAAAATCAGCGAATTAATTAACGAAGCCAATGAGCGAATAAGTAAACATAATGAAGTTGTAAAGAATTATAAAAGCGAGAAAAAACGACTAATAGATGATGTTTGGACATTTTTATTAGATGAAAATGAAGCTCTTATCAGTGGTTATTTTACTGATTTAAAAAACTTTAATAAAACAATTAAAGGGATGGAAGAAGGAATAGAAGCTGGCAGAAGGAATATTGAAGAGTTAGAAGAAAAGATAATTGAGGGTAACAACAATATTACAAGCGTTCAGCCAACAGTAGACGAAATAAATCGTTCTCTTAAGTCATATGGTTTTACAAATTTTGAGATCGCTCCATCAAAGATTGACAAAAACTCATATCAAATTCAGCGAAAAGATGGAACGCTTGCTAGTAAAACCTTGAGTGAAGGGGAAGAAACATTCATAACTTTTCTGTATTTTCTTCAATTAACAAAAGGTTCTGTTGATAAAGCCAAAGTATCTTCAAAGAAAATTATAGTTTTAGATGATCCTATAAGTAGTTTGGATAGTACGGTTTTGTACATCGTTAGTTCGATGGTTAAATCGTTAATAAAAGATGTGCGAAAAGGCAATTCTGATGTGGAACAAGTTTTCATACTAACACACAATGTGTTTTTCCATAAAGAAGCGTCATACATTGATGGTAGAGCCCAAGAATGCAATGATGTAAAATATTGGATAATAAACAAAGACGATAATATTTCGCGCATTAACTCACATGGATTAGTTAATCCTATTAAAACTTCCTATGAATTGTTGTGGCAGGAACTTAAAACAAACACCAATGCATCATTAGTAACAACTCAAAATATAATGAGGAGAATAATTGAAAACTATTTTGGAATATTAGGACAGAAAAAAGACGATAAAATTGTAGAATCATTTAAAACTGTGGAAGAAAGAATGATTTGCAGGTCTTTGATTAGTTGGATAAACGATGGTTCACATTCTATTCCTGATGATTTGTATATTGACAGTTATACCGATTCCATTGATAGATACAAACAGGTTTTTGAAAAGATATTTTTCAATATGGGTCACCAATCACATTACGAAATGATGATGGGAGTAGAGCAAACGCAATAATTGGTGTTGATAGAAGTTCTTGCAGATGCTATAATAGTGGCAACAATATGGCAACAGAAAATTTTATAGGCAATAGGTATTAGATAATACTGATAGTCGTGACAACGTGAACAATATTACCTGTGCTAAAATGTTACGGTTGCAAAACTCGGAATCGAGTGGGAATAATTTCGGAACCCCCCGAAACCCGCATAAATACAGGCTTTTTGCCTGTCGCTTTGCTTGCTGATACTGATTTGATACTAAGTTAGTCTGAACAGTATCGCTGAGAATAATTGCAAAGGACAAGTAAAACCGCCCTGCTGAACGACAAAATTCAGCAGGGCGGTTTTTTGCTTGTCTTTATTTATTTTTGCGCCACTTAATAGTCGGTGTGACCTTGCCCAGATCGTCGCAGGTATCCGGCCAATTCAGTTTCCACTCAAAGTATTCTTCTCGTGTGATTTCTCCTGCCCGGTATTCCTGCTGACGCACCAGCCATTCTCGCATATAGTCATCGACTAAGGCGTTGAAATACATTGCCACCGGCGGACGAAGCGGCCAGTTATCGGACGGTTCATACCGCGCCGCGGTATCCGCAGCTTCCGATTGCTCTCCTTGCCAAGTGGGTTCGTGCTGATTGGGGACAAGCTGAAACAGGGTGATACCGCCCATGCCGCTCTCCTCCAGCCAGAACAGCGTTCGCAGCAGATCTTCCTGGGCACTGTCTCCTTTACCTGCCGAATAAAAGTTCAGACGATTGACAGTCAGCGCAAGCGCAATCTTATCCAGCATCTCTTTTCTCGGCACACGGTAATCTGTTTCATATTGCGCGATACGGTTGTCCGCTCCCTTTTCATCAAATCCGACAGACAATCCCAGCTCTTTTTGCGTCATGCCGCGAAAAGTACGAATCACCCTTATTTTTTCTCCTACCGTCATAATGTGTCACCGCCTTTGAATGTAGTATATCGTGAATAGCAAAAATACGCAAGAGAAACATTAACAATCACGCGAAAGTTTGCTTGACATTAACATAAAAGCTAATGTATAATGTCAGTATAGAACATTAACATTTATGCGAATGTTAAATCAACAGATAGAAAGGAGTCAAGAAAGATGCAAGACAAATTATTTATGAACGCTGAAGAAGTTGCCAATATCCTCGGTGTATCCAAGGCACACGCCTATAAACTCATTCAGCGTTTGAATGGTGAATTGAGTGCCAAAGGATTTATGGTCATTCCCGGTAAAATCAGCCGCCGCTACTTCAGTGAGAAGTTCTACGGTATGAACGACAAGCAATAGGAGGCGATAAAATGCCAGCGTACAAAGACAAGGCAAAAGGCACATGGTATGTGTCCTTTTACTATGAAAACTGGACCGGTAAAAAAGAAAAGAAGATGAAGCGCGGCTTCAAAACCAGACGGGAGGCTCTGGAGTGGGAACGAATTTTCCTGCAACAGAAAACCTCCGATTTGAATATGGCATTCGAAGATTTTGTCCCGTTATATATCGCAGATATGAAAAATCGTTTCAAAGAAAGCACTTGGTTGACAAAAGAGCACATTATCCGCACGAAACTGGTTTCCTACTTTGGAAAGCGCAAGATGTGTGACATTTGCTCCAAAGATGTGATGGCGTGGCAGAATGAGATGATGGGGCACCGATCCGAAGCAGGAAAAGCATATTCTCCGGTATACTTGAAAACGCTTCATAATCAGCTCGGCGCGGTATTCAACCATGCGGTCAGGCACTATGGTCTGAAAGCGAATCCAGCAGCACAGGCGGGCAATATGGGTAAAGCAAAGAACGGTGAAATGCAGTTTTGGACGAAAACGGAGTATCTGCAATTCATCGAGGCAATGATGGATAAGCCGCGTTCCTTCTACGCTTTTGAAATGCTCTATTGGACTGGAATTCGAGAGGGAGAACTGCTTGCGCTGACACCTGCAGATTTTGATTTTGAGCGGCAAACAGTTTCTATCACAAAATCCTATCAGCGAATGAAAGGTCGAGATGTTATCACAGACCCGAAAACGCAGAAAAGCAATCGTGTTGTCCAGATGCCATCTTTCCTCTGCAACGAGATACAGGACTATATCAAAACACTGTACGCTGTACAGCCGGATGACCGTATCTTTCAAGTTACGAAATCGTATTTATTTCGGGAAATGGAGCGCGGCTGCAAGGAAACCGGCGTTAAGCGTATCAAGGTGCATGGTTTACGCCACTCGCATATTTCTTTGCTGATCGACATGGGATTTTCGGCACTGGCAATCGCAGACCGTGTTGGCCATGAAAGTATCGACATTACCTATCGCTACGCACACCTATTTCCCACAAGGCAGACAGAAATGGCAAGCAAATTAGACATAGAGAGAAATGAGGACAAGTTATGTCGTTGAAGAACCTCGATCATAAGAATAGGTGGCGCAACAAGACAGTTGCCTTTCGCGTATCACCAGAGGAAGATGCACAAATTGAAACTTTCGTCAAACTTTCTGGACTGACAAAGCAGGACTATATCACTCGCCGTTTGATTTGCAAGGATGTGGTGGTGCAGGGCAATCCGAGAGTTTACAAAGCGCTGCGTGACCAGCTTTCCGCTGTACTGAGCGAATTGCGGCGCATTGATGCAGGAAACGGCATTGATGATGAACTGCTGGACACTATTCAAATGATTGCCTCCATTATGGATGGCATGAAGGAGGTGTCACAGTGAGCCTTGCAAAAAAGAAAACGACTGCTCCATATCCGTCTGTTGGCGCAGACGAGGAACAGTCGCTTAAAAAGTTTACCAAACTAAGTATAGCAACGGAACCCACAGAAAACAAGTCCCCAGAACCAAGTTTCAATGAAATGTTCCGAAAAATGCAACGCATTTATGACCCGGCATACCTGCCTACCGTATCCATGCAGGACCTCTATGAGACCGTCTATCCCAGCAGACCGCCTATTATTGACGGTCTGCTCTATGCAGGAACATATCTTTTTGTGGGCGCTCCCAAGGTGGGCAAATCGTTCCTCATGGCCCAGATCGGCTATCATGTGAGTACAGGACTGGAACTATGGGGCTACCCAGTTCATCAAGGAGCCGTGCTTTATCTGGCGTTAGAGGACGACCACCGGCGATTGCAAGACAGGCTGTTCCGTATGTTTGGCACAGAAAGCGCGGACAATCTCTATTTCTCTATTTATGCCAAACAATTAGGTGCCGGTCTGGAAGAACAGCTTAAATGGTTTGTGCAGGAACACCCGGATACCCGGCTTATTATCATCGACACACTGCAAAAAGTCCGCGAACCCGGTGGAGATACATACAGTTATGCCAGCGATTATGAAGTTATCGCTAAACTGAAAGCATTTGCCGATGAACACAGCATTTGCCTGCTGCTCGTTCATCACACCCGCAAGCAGCAGGCGGAGGATAAATTCGATATGATCTCCGGCACGAACGGTCTGCTGGGTGCGGCAGACGGAGCCTTTCTTTTGCAAAAGGAGCGCAGGACTTCCAACACTGCTACACTGGACATTTCCGGACATTTCCGGACGCGACCAGCAGGATCAGCGCCTTTACTTGACCCGAAACGAAGAACGGCTGATATGGACACTGGAGCGAGCGGAAACCGAATTGTGGAAAGAACCGCCGGACCCGGTACTGGCGGCGATTGCGGCACTGGTGACAGCCGAACAGCCTCAATGGAGCGGAACGGCAACAGAACTCGTTGCCGCTCTGGGACTAAAGATGAAACCCAACGCCTTCTCCATGCGGCTCAATGTCCGTGCAGGTAAACTCCAGTGCGAATATGGCATCCGCTATGAGAGCCATCGCAGCCACGCTGGGCGGACACTCTCTTTCACCTTAGACTGTCCGCAAGCGTGACGACTGTGACGGCAGTGACGACCTCTGCGACGGTGGCAAAAACATCGTCACGGTCGTCACAGCTGTCACGGAAAAGGAAGTTTTCTGTTCCGATGAATATTGTCAAGATGGTTTTTCAAATGAAACTGTAAACACTTTGCGAACGAGCTGAATTTGCAGTGATTTTCGGAGAAAAAGGGCTTAGAATCAAGCGGGAAAAATCAATCCTTTCTGGATTCGTGAAGTATCTGCCGTCTGCGCGTATGGATTGCACCGTTCCGCGATTCACGGCACAGTACAGCCGGTGCGTGGTTTCGCGTGACCTTTTGCGGTTTAGCTGGTTATCGTCCGATTCCGTGAAGTGCAAAGGTGCGTCCTGCGCACAGGGCATCGAATATCCCGGCTAAAACCGTTGGAAACACAAAAACACCCCGCACTATGCGTCCTGTAAACGCACGGTGCGGGGTGTTCATTCTGTTATGCAGCTTTCGTCAGATACACGATCCCGGCGGCTAAATCCACACGGTCAACGTCATATCCTGCGCTGTAGATGGTATTGGAAAGCGGTCTGTCCTGCGCCGGATACCAATAGGAAGCGTACTTGTACGCCGACTTGCAAAGCGGCTTGCCGGTCAGTTCCTCCACCTTGGAGAACGGCAGCGCAATCGCTTCTTCGCCCTGCGCGGAGAGGTAGTCCCCGATGGGCGCAAAGCTGGAATTGCTGGCGACGTGAAGCGTTTTTGGGGTTTCCGGCGCGGCTTCCGTTTCTTCCTCCGGCAGCGTCACCTTGCCGATGAAATTGAAATAAATCTCGATCTGCTGGTCGTACTGATAGCGGTTGATCTTCCTACGCTCGTAGACGATCACCTTGTCGATAAACTCATTGAGCATGGGCGTGGTCAGCTCGGTGAAGTCCGTATAGCGGTCTACCAGCTCCAGGAAGCGGTCAACATTGACGCTTTCTTCCTGCTCTGCGTTCATCTGCTCCATCAGCTCGGCGCTGCGCTGCTCAAGCTGTGCCTGTTCCGCTTCATACTGTGCGGAGAGCTTTGCGTGCCGCTTCTCCGGCAAACGTCCGAGGGCGTAGTCCTCATAGAGCTTTTGCAGCAGCGTGTCCAGCTCGTTTGTGCGGCGCATGATACGGTCAATCTCCGTCCTGCCGCTTTGCAGACTGCGCTTTCTCGCATCGGAGGTAGTCTGCATCACAAGCTGCTCGAAATCTTCCTTGTTGGCTCTGGCGTAGGTCGCAACATTCCGCAGCGCGTCCAGAATCAGGTCGCGGACGATCTCGGTGCGGATAAAGTGAATGGTGCAGGAGGTCGTTTTCTTGCGGTAGGAAGCACAGACGTAGTTGTCCTTCGGGGTCTTGTGGTATGCGTCCCCATCGCTGCGCTCGTTATACATTTTTGCACCACACTCGCCGCAATAGAGCAGCCCGGTCAGCGGATTCGGTTCTTTATTGCGGTCGCCGCGCCGGATCGTCCTGCGGAGCTTCTGCGCGGTTTCCCATGTAGTCTTGTCAATGATGGCTTCGTGGGTGTTCTCAAAGATTTTCCAGTCCTCTTTGGGAGCCTGCTTGCGGTGCTTGTCCCGGTAACAGGTCTTGAATGTCTTGAAATTGACGGTATGCCCCATGTACTCCACACGGGCGAGAATGTAGCTCACCGTCGTACCCCACCAGCGGTAGGGATCTTCAAACTTGTTGTTCCTGCGGTTGCCCACGCCCTTTGCGGCAAGGTAGGCAGACGGGCAAAGCACCTTTTCCTCGGACAGAATATCCGCGATCTGATACACGCCCTTGCCGTCAATGACCATACGGAAGATGCGGCGCACAACGGCGGCAGCTTCCTCGTCGATAATCCAGCGCTGCTTGTTCTCCGGGTCTTTCAGATACCCGTAGATGGGATGATTGCCGGTGTGTTCGCCCTTGTTGCCCTTTGCCCGGTATACGGCGCTGACCTTCTTGGAGGTATCACGAGCGTAAAAATCGTTCATGATATTGAGAAACGGCGCGAAATCATTCTCGGACTGATTGGCGCTGTCCACGCCGTTATTGACGGCAATGAAACGAACGCCGTTCTGCGGGAAGGTGACCTCCGTATAAAAGCCCACACGGAGGTAATCACGACCCACGCGACTGAGGTCTTTTACAAGGACAATGCCCACCTTACCGGCTTCAATGTCGGCAATCAGGCGTTTCCAGTCTGGACGCTCAAAATTCGTACCGCTCCAACCGTCGTCAGAATAGACCGATACATTCGGAAAATTCCGTTCACGGGCATAGCGCGTGAGCATATCCTTCTGATGGATGATGGAATTACTGTCCCCGGCAAGATCATCGTCGCGGCTCAGGCGGCAATAGATGGCGGTGATTTTTTCCTGTGACTGTCTGTTGTTCATAACGATACCTCTTTCAGACAGCCAGCTCATTTGTTGCAATTATAGTATGCCGATTTTCCTGCCGCAGTAAAGCGGACAATGGTAACTTTTCCGGGTTTTCATCGTAATTCCTCTCTTCACCACTACTACGGCCTGACTTGGGCGAGTTGCCAAAGCCGGACACAAAAAAATGGACAAGACTTTCGCCTTGCCCAATCTGCACAAGCAATCCCCTCATCTTTATCCAATCTTAATACGTCGCAAATGTCCCTTATCCGCTCTTAAAATCTCCGGCTGTACAATATAACCATTACAGAAATAAGGAGCTGCCTTTATGCCGGAAGAGATCATTCGTCGAAAGCGCCGCCTTTCGTCTTTTCAAATTATCATATTAGGTTTTGCCGGGGTCATTCTGCTCGGAGCGCTGCTGCTGATGCTGCCGATCTCCACGACTGGAGGGAATGTAACTCCATTCAATGAAACGCTGTTTACAGCAACCTCTGCCGTCTGCGTGACAGGGCTTGTAGTACAGGATACAGGCAGCTACTGGTCAACCTTTGGGCAGGCGGTTATTCTGGCGCTGATCCAAATTGGTGGTCTTGGTGTCGTAACCGTAGCAGCATCGTTTGCGCTGTTGTCCGGGCGAAGAATCTCTCTGATGCAGCGCAGCACCATGCAGGATGCAATTTCAGCACCAAAGGTCGGTGGAATCGTCCGTCTGACACGCTTCATCCTACGAGGAACGTTTCTGATTGAACTGCTGGGGGTGCTTGCCGTGCTGCCGGTGTTCTGCCGTGACTATGGATGGCGCGGCGTCTGGATGGCGGTATTTCATTCCATATCTGCTTTTTGCAACGCCGGGTTTGACATTCTTGGGACAGAAAGCAACCGCTATCCATCTCTTACCGGCTACGCGGACAGCCCGGTAATCAATATCACGATTATGCTATTGATCGTGATTGGCGGCATTGGATTTCTGACGTGGGATGACATCTTTGAAAACAAGTGGCGGTTTCATCGCTACCGAATGCAGAGCAAGGTGATTCTCGTCACGACAGGTCTTTTGATTTTTCTGCCTGCTGTGTTTTTCTTCTTCGCGGACTTTTCCTCGCTGCCTGCGGGAAAGCGGCTCCTTGCCTCCTTTTTTCAGTCCATCACGCCGAGGACAGCGGGCTTCAACACGATAAGTCTATCCACGATGTCCGGTGCGTCGCAGGGCGTGATGATCCTTTTGATGCTCATCGGCGGTTCTCCAGGTTCTACAGCAGGCGGCATGAAAACAACGACGCTGGCGGTCTTGATTGCCAATGCCACTGCGACCTTCCGCCAGCGCGATAGTGCCCAATTTTTCGGGCGCAGAGTCGATTGCAGCGCCGTCAAAACCGCCGCGACCATTCTAACGATGTATCTGGTGTTGTTCTTTGGCGGTGCGGTCTTTATCAGCGCATATGAGAATCTTCCGCTGTCTGCCTGCCTGTATGAAACGGCATCGGCGGTCGGAACTGTGGGATTGACACTTGGTATTACACCGCAGTTACGCATTCCATCGCAAATGGTGCTGATCCTGCTCATGTATCTGGGCAGAGTCGGCGGTCTTACCCTCATTTATGCGGCACTTTCCAGCAAAAAAGCGGGGAATGCAAGGCTGCCGCAGGAAAAAATTATGATTGGATAAGGAGCTTTTTCACATGAAAAACATTCTATTGATTGGCACAGGCCGCTTCGGACGGCATATCGCAATACAGCTTTATCAGCTGGGGCATCAGGTCATGGCGGTCGATACAAACGAGGAACGAATCAGTGATGTGCTACCATATGTCACCAACGCACAAATTGGCGACAGTACAAACGCGGAGTTTCTTCGCTCTCTTGGCATCGGAAATTTTGATATCTGCATCGTGACCATCAGCGGTAATTTTCAGAACTCGCTGGAAACCACCTCGCTGCTGAAGGAGCTGGGTGCAAAGTGCGTGGTATCGCGTGCCGAGCGTGATGTGCAGGCAAAGTTTCTGCTTCGCAACGGTGCAGACCATATAGTCTACCCGGAAAAACAGGTGGCAAAATGGGCAGCGATCCGATACACTGCCGACCATATCTTCGACTACATAGAGTTCGACGAGCAGCACGCCATTTTTGAAGTAGAAGTTCCACACGAGTGGATTGGCAAAAGCGTTGGTGAACTGAATATTCGCAGGAAGTATGGCATTAACATTCTTGGCATCAAACATTCCGGAAAAACCGACGTTTCAATTACGCCTGATACGGTGCTGTCAGGAGAAATAACAATTTTAGCGCTGGGTGAATATAAGGCGCTGCAAAAGTGTTTCCGGATATGAACGGACGGTGAAACAATGTGAAAGATGTCATTTTGATCGTTGGGATGGCTCTAACGTTCCTGTTCGGATGGTTTCTGATGAAGCAGCTGGATCGCTTTCTGTACGAAAATCAGAAACGAATCCGATTGGACACAATGGAAACCGCCGCCTTTTGGTGCTATAATATCATCAAGAGGGGTGGTGAAACTGTGCAGAACAATGAAAACAATCTATCAAAGGAGCATATTCTGGTGTGCCTGTCCTCGTCCCCATCCAATGAACGTATTGTACGAATGGCAGGGAAAATGGCGCAGGCATTTTGCGGAAGCCTTACCGCGCTCTATGTGCAGACCCCCGGAT
>ENA-OPBG01001167-OPBG01001167.1-human-gut-metagenome-genome-assembly--contig:-NODE-1167-length-19074-cov-2.481676_pt1 | contig 19074 bp, 9 predicted proteins | sample MGYA00241065_ERZ501446 | MGnify/ENA primary metagenome ERZ501446 (study PRJEB25962, sample SAMEA2042632) | human gut metagenome | biome: human gut; feature: human-associated habitat; material: faeces...
TTAGGAGTTTCTTCGAAACTCCGGTATGCGCAGAAATCATGCGCAATTATTATGATATAACGAGCACGCAGTGCTCATCTTAGGAGTTTCTTCGAAACTCCGGTATGCGCAGAAATCATGCGCAATTATTATGATATAACGAGCACGCAGTGCTCATCTTAGGAGTTTCTTCGAAACTCCGGTATGCGCAGAAATCATGCGCAATTATTATGATATAACGAGCACGCAGTGCTCATCTTAGGAGTTTCTTCGAAACTCCGGTATGCGCAGAAATCATGCGCAATTATTATGAAATTACGAATGTGAGCAGAATGGAAGGAAGGTGGCATATGAAAAAGAAAAAACGAATTGCGGTGTTAGTAGCAATTGCGCTTGCTGTGCCGGGGGTGGGGAATTGGGATCGCCAGGCGGCAGATGCGATGACTGCTGACACCGCACAGAGCTCTGTAGCAGATATAACCGAATCAGCCAATCAAGCAGAGCTATATCATAAAGTATACAAGGAAAATACGGCGGGCCATATTTCCTATTCGCTGCAGGATGATACAGGCAATACGTTATCTAGGTATACATCGTCTGCTGCGGCTAAGAATAAACGCTCCATGGCACTTCCAGCGAGCTATGATCCGCGTGGAACAGAGCAGGAAACGCCAATTCGCAATCAGCAGGATACAGGTGCCTGTTGGGCGTTTGGAGCATTAAAAGCGTTGGAATCTGATTGTCTGATGAAGGGGATCTTAACCAAAGATACTGCGGATCTGTCCGAAAATCACTTGGCATGGTACGCCTATCATGCCCTGGATGATACGACCAGTCCATTGTATGGTGATCATATGTCGCGTGACTATGTTTCTGATAGAGCAAGTTATAATAAAGGTGGAAATGCAGATGTTGCACAGGCTGTCTTAGCAAACAAATGGGGGGCTGTGGCAGAGAGTGAGGCTCCCTTTGATACGGCTTCTAATATGGCATCTGTCATGAAAAATGCGGCATCCTCGCTACGTACACAGTCGTTAATCCAGTTGACAGACTCCGAATGTTATGATCCATATCTGGCAAGCGATATCACATCAAGAAATGAGATCAAGGAAGCAATATTGACGCATGGGGCAATGGATGTGGCGTTGTATTATAATCCGAATCTGTCCAGTCGTTATTACAAGGAGACGAATGGTGTGTACGCCAGTTATGCTTACGACATGATGGGGATTGATCAGGCAAATCATTGTGTCACAATTGTCGGCTGGGATGATGATTTTAATAATTTCAGCAAGGATGCTCCGGAATCCGGGGCGTGGCTGATCGCAAATAGCTATGGTACCAATTACTCCAAAGATGAAAATGGGTATTTCTGGGTATCTTATTATGATCCATCACTTTGTGAATATTACACATTTGAAGGTGTTTCGGCAGATACCTACCAGACCATCTTTCAATATGATGGCAATGGTTGGAACAATTCGCTCCGTTCGCCGGAAGAAGTGAAGACCGCCAATGTGTATACAGCAGATGGATCACAGCAGTTACAGGCAGTTGCTTTTTATACAGTACAGGAGGATCAGCCATATACAGTAGATATTTATCGTTCTGTATCAGGGAAAGATCCAACCAACGGAACGCAGATCAAAGAAGCGAGTGTGAGTGGCAACTTTGCCAAAACAGGCTATCATACGGTACAGATTCCGAAAGAGGTTCGCGTTGCAGATGGCGAGAAGTTTTCGGTGGTTATTACATATGCGACCGTGGATGATTCTGCCTGCGTTCCGCTAGAGGGACAAAATGATCCGCAGAATGGACACTGTTATAGTGCCTCAGCGGGACAGAGTTATACTTATTTCGCGGAAGATGCTAAGTGGTATGACAATACGGCGATATCTGTAGATGGTGTGCAATATGATCTGAATAATGCCTGCATCAAAGTATTTGGCAACCCTGCTGACGAACCGGTGGCAACACTAACGCCTACAGCAACACCTACGGTAGCACCTGTGGTGCTGCCGCCAACAAAACCATCGACGTCAGGCACACCGATATCGACAACAAAACCATCGACGTCAGGTGCGCCGACATCGACAGCAGCACCTTCGGATGCGACAGAACAACCGAAACGGACGGTTTCACCAAATGCCGGTGGCCGTTATCAGACCAAGATTAAGGCGAAAGCCAAATATACGATCGGAAAAGGTGAGAAGATCACTCTTCCGGTGACTGTTACCGGCGGTTCGGTGCAGGCAGCAGTTAAGTGGACCAGCTCAAATACGAAGGTTGCCAAGGTAACGAATAATGGCGTGGTTAAAGGGTGCAAAAGAGGGACGGCCAAAATCGTTATTCAGACGGTAGACGGCAAGAAAAAGACCATACGTGTCACAGTAAAAAAGGCGCCTAAGAAAATAAAGATTACCGCTCAAAAGGCAAAAATAAAAAAAGGAAAAACGTTACAGACAAGGACAATATTAAGCAAGGGGAGTGCGAGTTATAAACTGCGTTTTGTGTCATCCAATAAGAGGATAGCAACGGTAAACAGTACCGGAAAAATCAAGGCAAAAAGACGAGGGACAGTGCGTATTTATGTATACACGTATAATAATAAAAAGTCTCAAATAAAGATCAAAATTGTTTGAGAAAATCCCTTGACATCGCCCTCATAATGTTAGACAATGGGCTTGGTGAATTTAAGGAGTTATGAGAAATTCTCCCATTATAATATTATTAAGTGAAACGAAAGAATGGAGATGATGATGTGTTCGGTTTTGGACAGTTAATAGGAATCTTAAAGAAGAATCCTAAGAAGATCGTATTTACAGAGGGTGAAGATCCACGTATTTTGGAGGCATCTTCCCGATTACTTGCAAGCTATTTCCTGCACCCTATTTTGATCGGTGATGAGAAACGTATCGCGGATGCTGCAGAGGAAAGTGGATTTAACATTCGCGGTGCAGAGATCATTGATCCGGAGAAGTTTGACAAGATAGATGAGATGGTGGAGTTATATTGTGAGCTTCGTAAGAAGAAAGGTGTCACACCGGATCAGGCAAGAGAAATACTGAAGCAGGCTAACTATTTTGGAACAATGTTGGTAAAGATGGGATTTGCAGATGCACTGCTTGGTGGTGCAACATATTCAACAGCAGATACTGTTCGTCCTGCTTTGCAGTTGATCAAGACAAAACCTGGAAATAATCTGGTTTCTTCCTGTTTTATTCTTGTTCGTCCAAGTGCTACCGGTGATAATGAAGTGCTTGCTATGGGCGATTGTGCGATCAATATTAATCCTACGGAAGACGATCTGGTCGAGATCGCAGGAGAAACAGCGAAATGTGCCCGTATCTTTGATGTAGATCCTAAGATAGCATTTCTTAGCTATTCCACACACGGATCCGGTAAGGGCGAGGCAGTAGATAAGATGCGAAATGCAGCACAGAAGACCAAGGAGAAGTATCCGGATCTCCCAATCGATGGAGAGCTTCAGTTTGATGCAGCAGTATCTCCTCGTGTGGCACGCACGAAGTGTCCGGAGTCTACAGTAGCCGGTCATGCGAATACCTTTATTTTCCCAGATATCAGTGCCGGAAATATCGGTTATAAGATTGCACAGCGTATGGGTAATTTTGATGCGTATGGTCCGATTTTGCTTGGACTGAATGCACCGGTTAATGATCTGTCACGTGGTTGCAATGCATCAGAGGTATATTCGATGGCAATCATCACAGCTGCGCTGGCTGACAGCGATCATGGTGAGGAAGCATAATTTAAACAAGCTTTTATGTGTATTATATGATCCATGAGTTTTGCTGAAACATCGTATTAAAAAATGCAATACATGACAAATTAAAATCAAAAATCCTATTTTTCCTTTTCCATTCGTATTAGAATGGTGGCATATAATTGCCTGATAAAAGGGAAGATAGGATTTTTTTGTCGGTGCAAATATATACTTATTCATGTATAATAATGATAACTCTCAGAGAAAAATAAATGACGATGAAAGCAGATGAATAGGAGAGGAGAAGGTTATTATGTTTCATGCGAATTACCCGGTTATTGGAATACAGGAATGTTATCCGGTTTATTTGACCGGGATAGGGATATCAGATCCGGAATTTCACACGCATCGCGAGGAAGGATTAATATCTCATCAAATATTATTTACAATGTCGGGCAAAGGAAAAATAATTGTTGGTGATAAGGAATACACAGCCGGTAAAGGCAGTATTTTTTATATAGCTTCCGGTGAGTCGCATACATATTATCCGATCGATGGTGACTGGACAACATATTGGGTGGTCTTTCGTGGAGATTCTTTGGATGCTATGATGGCACGCTTAGGGTTTGGACGTTATGTTGTAAAAACGATCAATGATATTACAGAAGTCAAAAAGCTTTATGATCAGATTGCGGCTGCTGCAAGAGAACCGGGAGATGGTGCAGGACACTGCTCAATGTTAGTTTATCAATACATTTTGCTTATGCATAAATTATTAATCGTACAACAGGAAAATCGCACAGGAACAGTGGTTGATAATGCCATAGTGTTTATGGAAAAGAATTATAGAGATGATATTAGTTTGCAGACGTTGGCATCTGTTTGTGGGATATCTACCCAGCATTTTTGTCGAGTATTCCATGATAAAATTGGCATGAGGCCAATGGAGTATTTGGCAAGGAAACGTATCGGTAGTGCAAAAGTCGCATTACTGGATACCAATGCGTCGATTGCGCAGATCGGAAGACGGGTAGGGTATAAGGATGCTAATTATTTTGGAATTGTATTCAAAAAATACGAAGGGATCTCTCCGAGAGAATACAGAAATAGTCACAATCACATAGGATAAAAAGTATGTAGTAAGCACCACCTATGTACTAATATTTTAAGGGTTTGCAAAATATTTCAGATTGTAAAGAATTAAGGATGACGATTATAATACCTTGTGAGTAGTAAGTATAACAATTTATACGGAAGGAGCAAGGTATGAGAAAAAAATGGGGAAACCGAATAGGTGCCATTGTTTTGGCATGTGCACTTACGATGAGTGGCTTACCGGTGCAGTCGATCAGTACATCGACGCGGAAGGCTTATGCGGCTGCGAAGTCTGAAACGGAGAAGCAGGATGTTTCACAGCCTGAAACGAAAATGGGTAATGTTGTTTTGAATGGAAATGATATCGCCGTAAATAATGTGAATGGTCTTACCTATAAAGGCTTTGGCATGCTTAGCGGTAATTCTACCAGTGATCTGCTAATGGATTATAAGGCAGAGCAGCCAAAGGCATATGCGGAGCTTATGCAGTATTTGTTTGGCGGTAATTATCCAATCATGAATCATGTAAAATTGGAAATGGGAAATGATCGTAATACATCAACAGGACCGGAATCTTGCACAAAGAGAAGGCAAATGTGTTGCGTAATCCAGGATGGCAGTTAGCTGCTGATGCTAAGAAGATCAATCCTAAAATCAAAGTGAGTATATTGCGCTGGGAAGCTCCGGTGTGGGCAGAAACAGATGAAAAGATTTATCAATGGTACAAAGAGACAATTTTAGACGCGTATGAAAAGTACGGCTATATGGTCGATTATATTAATCCAAATATCAATGAAAAATGGGATGTGGACAGCGATGTAGCGTTTACCAAAAAGTTTGCAAAATGGATCGCGGCAGAAACCAAAGAAACGATTCCGGATGAGAAAGCACTTGCGTTGTATCATAAGATCAAATTAGTTGTTTCGGATGAAGCCGGAACAGCGTCTGATAGCGTTGTGGAGTCCATGAAATCGGACAGTGATTTTTATAATTCGGTAGATGTTGTTGGATACCATTACAGTCCATGGGATGATTCCAATGGTGGAATGAAATGGCTTGCACAGACCAAAGATAAAGAGGTATGGAATAGTGAGGCACAGGCTACATTTTCCAATTCAGCATTTCGTCCTTCTAATAATGTGAAAGATCCAACGACAGAGGGAACAGGTCTTGGAGGAACCGGCAGTGCACTGGAAATGGCGAATACATTTATCAAAGGTTTTGTACAGTCCAGAAGATCGCATGTGATCTATCAGCCGGCAATTGGATCATTTTATGAGGGAGCACAGTTTTCCTTCAAGGAATTAGTGAGTGCGCGTGATCCGTGGTCAGGCTGGATCCATTATGATGCCGGATTACTCATGCTTGCACATATAAGCAAATTTGCAGTAACCGGCTGGGAAAATGAGGATAATACAGCGGGAATCTGGCGTGCTGTACCGCAGGCAAGTAAATGTACTGCGGATGGAACGAATCCGGTAAATGGACGTAACGGCGGAGAAAATTATATGACACTGGCATCTCCTGCCAAGGACAATTTCTCGACAATGATCGTTAATGATAGTGAATATCCAATGGAATATAAGATTCAAACCAAGAATATGAAGCTTGCTGAAGATCAGAATTTGGAAATATGGGAAACACGTGCGGCAGATGATGGTGCTTTTAATGAAAATTATATGAAATGCATCGGTACAGCGAAAGCAGATGATAATGGAGTCTATACGGTAAAGGTTAAACCATATTCTGCAGTGACAGTTACTACGCTGCAAGTTGCAGACGATGAAGAGCATACGAAGGCTCTTCCTGTCGAAGGTGAAAGAGTGGTATTGGATACGGATCGTACCGGAAGTAAACAGGACGTCGAAAGTGATTATCTGTATGCAGATGATTTTGAGTATGCTGGGAAGACGGTTCCGGTGCTTGATGGCAAAGGTGGTTTTACCGGTGAGACGGAGGATTATATCCAGTCTCGTGGTGGTGATACCGGTGCAATGGCACGTTATACGCATACCATGAATGGTGCCTTTGAAGTATATAAGACGAAGTCTGGTGAACATGTACTGCGTCAGCAGACAGATATTACAGAGACCGGTGTGGGTGGCAGCTGGAATTCCGGTGCTCCGGTAACCTTGATTGGAGATTTTCGCTGGACAAATTACAAAGCCTCTGTGGATGTCTTATTTGAACGGGAAGATGTTAAAAATTATGCGGCTGTAGCAATACGAGAAATGGGTGGTTCTCATAATATTACATCTGCAAGCGGTTACACATTCAAATTATATCCGGATGGTAAATGGGAATTGTATCGTAAAGCCAAAAAAGTTGTGACCGGTACCTGTGATGCCAAAACACAGTTTGATGCAGGAGCAAATCAGTGGAATACGATCACGCTGGAAGGAAAAGGCAATACGATTAACGCATATGTCAATTATACGCTGGTTGGCAGTTATACAGATGAACAGCCTATCACTGCAGGACGAATAGCGTTAGGAAGTTCCAATGTATATACACAGTTTGACAATCTGGAGGTCAAAAAGCTGGACGGTTATGTACCGTATTGTACGGAATTGTTAGATAATATGGAACAATATGATCTGTCCGCACAGAAAAACACGAAACTTGAATACAATGACAAATGGCTGCACACGAACGGTCAGGGAATGTATGTATATCAGCGAAGTGTGTCCAAAAATACGGACAATGGAGCAACTCTTACGTATACCTTTACCGGAACAGGATTAGAAATCTTAGGAGAGATGAAAAAGACCTGTACTGTGCAGATGACTGTCGACGGAAAGCAGCAGGCGAAACAAGAAACACAAAAATCAGCTAATATGAATATGACAGTTGCAGTAACAGATCTTGCTTATGGAAAGCATGTAGTAACTGTAGAGGTATTAGATGGAACACTGGCAGTAGATATGGTTGGTATCTTAGGTGCTAAACATACACAAAAAGAACCGGATGTTCAGCCGACGAAACGTCCAAACGTTAAACCGACACAGACACCGTCCGTGCAGCCAACCGTAAAACCTACAGCTGCTCCGCAGCAAACGCCGAAAGCGGATCGTCCGAACAGCCCGAAAAGGGGAACAAAGGTCAATAAGAATATTGGAGTTTATCAAGTGACTAAGGCAGCAACAATGAAAAAAGCCGGAACTGTTAAGTTGTCCGGTTTGAACAAAAAGTACAAAAAAGCGGCTGCTTTGGTTATACCAGATAAGATCAAGATTGGAGCATATCAATATCGTATTACGGCAATTGGAACGAAGGCGTGTCAGGGCATTAAGGCTTCCAAAGTTACTCTTGGAAAAAATGTGAAAGAGATAGGAAAGTATGCATTCCGAAAAGCGAAAAATCTCAAGACATTTGTTGTAAAAGGAAAATTAACAAAGGTGTCCAAAAATGCGTACAAAGGATGTAAACACAAAATAAAATTAAAAGGTTCAACTGCAGCAGTGCGAAGAGCGAACCTGAAAAAATTAAAGAAAAGCGGTTATAAAAAATTCAGCCGCTAAAAGGAGGAAAAAATATGAGATTACAAAAAACACACAAAATGATTTTGGCAGGTCTGCTTGCTGTAGCACTGACGATACCGGCAGCTACTGTGGTAAAGACCGTGCATGCGTCAGAAACACAGATTCCGTTTGCACAGAGTGAGGATGGAACAGTTCACGAAACCAGTTTTGATCTGGCGAGGGTATCTGACGAAGAGGAGTTAAGCAGCTATGAAAAAGACAATGGCAAGCATTGGGTCAAATTATTTTCAAAATTTGATGGAGAAAAAAATATTTTGGACGATGCACAGTTACCGGATGATACTGCGAAAGTAAAAGTAGTGTTTGACATTACAAATTATGATTTGGATAAAGCATATCCGCTTACTTGGGCAACAGGTATCGGAGGATGGGCATCTGGTAAGCCAACAGGGGTAACCATTGACCAGAGTGGTACTTATGAAGCAATACTTGATTTTGCTAGTGAGACCGATGGAATTGGAAAGACGATTTCAAGTGCTGATATTAGTGCGGCGTCTATCCAGCTTGTATTCCAACTGGGAGAGGCAAAGCAGGAAGACATCGCAAATACAAAGAAGATTCATGTAAACTTTAAGGCTTGCTATGCATATAGTGCATCCGACGAGGTGAAGGCAGCTCCGGTAGTACCAATTGTTGATGTTACACCGACTCCGGTTCCGACAACACCACAAGAAACACCTGCACCGACACCTGGGAATACAGCAACACCAACGGCAACACCTGACACCAACAGCAAAAAGGTTATTCCAATTTCTAAAAAAACAAATAAAGCAAATGTTGTAAAGAAGATCAAAGCAACGAAAAAAACAGTTGTGATCAAAAAAGGAAAAACCAAGAAAGTAACATTTAAGCTGACAACAGCACTCAAAAATACGAAAACAACAGATAAGATCAAGAGTGTAAAATTATCTGGAAAAAACAAGGCTAAAGTACTGAAGAAAACCTTAGGGAAAAAGACTTGTACGATTAAAGTAAAAGGTGTTAAGAAAGGCAAAAGTGTTCTGAAAATTAAGATTGGAAAGAAACAAGCGAAGGTAACGATCAAGGTAGTATAGTGTAACACGAAAATAGAAATAAATTGCAAACAAGCCCGGCTATTTAGTCGGGCGTTTGCAGATATATAAGATGATGTATGTCAGAATGGAGGATTAGGATGAAAAAAATATGGGGAAAGCGAATAGGCACTGGTGTACTTGCAATATCGCTGATGCTTAGCAGTTTACCGACACAATTGTCGATTGCATTACCACATAAGGCAAAGGCGGCGGATACAGAGTTTAAGAGTGAGGCATTTGATTACGGAAAACTGCCGGATTCTACGGCAGCTAAGATTACGAGAAAATCCCTTACCGGCAGGGAATGGACAGGAGAGGATAATAATTTAGATATTACTTCGGTGAATACATTGCCGGATAGTTCTAATTTGGTTCCGTATGCAGATATTGCATCTGCATATGCCGGTGCCAAAGATTATGCAAGAGACAAGTCGTCGTATTACCAGTTACTTACCGGAGAAGGACAGGACTGGGATCTGACCGTATTTGATAATCCGGCAAAAGCAGAAGCAGTCGGTGCATTTCAAAATACGAACTATAAGATGGATGCAAAAGATGGCTGGAAAAAGGTCACTCTTCCGGCCAGCTGGACAAGCTATGGATTCGATCACTCAATCTATACGAATTCAGCGATGCCATTTGAAGAAAGTACAGAGTTTCCATTGGCACCAACGAAGAAAAATCCCGTGGGTCTTTATCGTAAAACTTTCACGGTGAAAGATTCTATGCTGCAAAAGAATGGAAAGGTTTATATTACTTTAGGTGGAGTAGAGTCGGCATATTATCTATATATTAATGGAAAGGAAATCGGTTATAGTGAGGATAGTTATGATCCACACACATTTGATATTACAGATGCGTTAAACGATCCTGGCAAGGAGAATGTACTTGCCGTGAAGGTATATAAGTTCTGCGATGGAACATGGATGGAAGATCAAGACATGATCTATGATGGCGGAATCTTCCGCGATGTATATTTGACAAGTACACCTACAGTGCATGTACAGGACTATACATTAGCGACAGATTTGTCAGACGATTATTCTACAGCTGATCTTAAAGTGAAAATGCAGACGATCAATGATTCTGCAACAGAATCATCGAACATGGCCGCGCAGCTTAATTTGTATGATGATCAGGGAAATTTATGTGCTACAACGCAGGAAGATATTGCAGCAATCGCATCCGGTAAACAGACAGAGACGTCACTGCAGATGCAGATTACAGATCCAAAACTTTGGGACAGTGATCATCCAAACCTGTATACAATGGTATTATCTTTGTATGATAAAAGTTCCAAACTTCATTACGAAAGTGTGAGTCAAAATGTAGGATTTCGTAAGTTGACTTTTACATCGACAAAAGTGACAAATGATGGAAAGTATAACAATGCAACCGACCATTATGATACCGTTAAATTAAATGGGAAACGACTTCTTATCAAAGGCGTGAATCGACATGACACCGATCCGGAAACCGGCAAATATATTTCCAAAAAGGTGTATGAAAAAGATATTATGTTGATGAAACAGAATAATATCAATGCAATCCGTACATCGCATTATCCAAATGATGATTATATGTATTATCTATGCGATAAATATGGACTGTATCTAATGTGCGAATCGAATAATGAATCGCATGCATTGATCACAGATGAGGATGCAATAGCAACACTTGAAAAGGCTGCAATGACAAGACAGACTGCTTCGTACGAAAGATTTAAGAATACGACAAGCAACTTGTTTTGGTCTATTGGTAACGAAAGCTCTCAAGGATGGACACAAAGAGATGGTAATTATGCTAACGGCGCATTTGCACATATGGTGCAGTATTTTAAGGATCGCGACGATAGCAGAATGCTTCACTATGAAGGTATGAGTGGTGGAGACAAAGGCTCTACGGCAATTGATATGATAAGTCATATGTATTATACACCGGACAGCATTATCGGTTATGGTACAAGTAAGAGTCAAATGCCGTTCTTGCTGAATGAGTATGATCATGCAATGGGTAATGCGGTCGGCAATTTAAGCGATTATTGGGATGTTATCCGCAAATATGATAGTATGCTTGGAGGCTTTATTTGGGATTGGGTAGATCAGTCCAGAAAAGTCAAGATCGGAGAAAAAGATTGGAATTATTATAGCAGTAAAGATGCTCATCAGAGCGGTTTGAATCAGTTAGATGGATACTTCCTGGGATACGGTGGTGACTGGGGCGACACCGGCGGAGACGAAAACTTCTGCCAAAATGGTCTTGTGTCTGCAGATCGCGACCCACAGCCAGAGTTGAAGGAAGTGAAATATCAATACCAGAGCTTTTGGTTTAAATCCGATCAGGATAAGTTGACAAATAATGAATTAACGGTAAGCAACGAAAGTATTTCTGCAAAATTGTCCGAGTATGATGTGACATGGGAATTGCAGGAAAATGACCGGATCATTTCACAGGGAACACTGAATGATGAAGTTCTTCCGAAAGAGGAGAAAAAGATCACGGTTCCTTATGTGATGCCGGAACAGCTTAAGTCTGGTGCAGATTATTATCTTAATATTCATGTAAAGACAAAAGAAGATTCAGACTGGGCGAAGGCAGGTTACGAAGTTGCATATGCGCAATTCACCATTGATGCTAAAAGTACAAAAGTGGCACATACTTTGAATGGAAAGAATGTGCAGATCAAGAAGCAGAGCCATTATTTTATAGTATCCGGCAAAGACTTTCGGTTCAAATTGAATTTGGATACGGGATTACTGGAGTCCTATTATTACAAAGACCAATTGCTCATGAAGGAAGGCCCGAAGCCTAATATTTCCAGAGCAAAGCTTGACAATGATTCTTCTCATTTCAAGGATATAATAAGTTATCTGACATTAGATGGGGAACCAACGGTGGGAAAGAGTGCAGATGGTAATTATATGCTCACCACGAAATGGAATTCTTCCTATCTGTTGGACAGCAAAACAAAGACTCCGGGAACGATAGAAATGAGTTATTTGATCGAAGATACTGGGGCGGTAACGGTACGTATGAAACTCGACTTTACGAAAACAAAAGTCAAAAAGTTTATTAAAGTTGGAACACGATTGTCGCTTGCGAAAGGGACAGAAAATGTCTCTTGGTATGGAAATGGTGATGATGAAAGTTACTGTGACAGACAGACTTATACGAGGGTAGGGGCATATACTTCTACGGTTAATAAGATGTTCTATCCATTTGCAAGGCCTCAGGATTGTGGCAATCTGACAGGTGTGAAATGGATCCGTCTTGACAATGAAACAAATGGAACCGGAATGTTGATCTGTGGCAATGAGGATGTCAATGCATCTGCTTTGCATTTTATGACGGAGCAGCTCGACAAAGCAAAACATGTTAATGAGTTAAAGCCACTTACCAAAACGTTTGTCACTGTCGATGCTGCAGTTAGCGGAACGGGTAATGCGTCTTGTGGATTTGATACGTTGGATCCATACCTGGTGAAAAACAATAAAGTGTATGACTATCGTTACACATTGGTACCTGTCAGCAATACGGATGACAGCATGACTGTTGGTAAGGAGTACAGGGATCAGTCATTTGATATGGATCAGGTTTCTTATGAAAAAGTTGATCCGGTGGTGACAGACGGAGAGCCTGCAGCTGATCCGGTCGATGAGGATGAAGCAATTTTGAATCCGCCGAAAGAAGATGATAACAACGGTGGAAATAATAGTGGCAGTAATACTGGAAACAATACCGGAAATAACACTGGAAATACTGGAAACAATAATACCGGTAATAACGGTGGCAGCATAAATAATGCCGGGAAAAATCCGGGCACAAAACAAACTGCTAAAGCTCCGAAGAAGGTTACGAAGATCAAAGTGAAGAAGCTGAAAAAGGCATTATCACTTCGCTGGAAGAGTCAGAAAAATGTGACCTATCGTATTGCGTACAGTACAAGTAAAAAGAAACTGTCAAAGATAAAGAACGGAAAACTCAAAGCTGTAAAGGGAACGAAGGTTATCAAGGTGACAAGCGCCAAAAAGACCATTAAGAAATTGAAAAAATCTAAGAGATATTATTTTAAGATTTGCGCTGTCAGTAAAAAAGGAAAAAATATTGGTAAGTGGTCCGGTGTCGTTTCGGCAAAGACGAAATAATGTTGTGAATTTCGTATCATGATACGGTAAAATTTGAGAAGATACCTTAGAAACAGATGATTTTTAGGAGTCCTTCTGTTATAATGAGTCAGGCGCTGTGAGCGTTACTCTTTATAACAGAAAGGACTCATTTTGTTATGAATGAAACATTTATGAAAGAGAAACCGGTATTTTCATTGTTGGTATCGATGGCATTTCCCATGGTGATATCGATGCTTGTCAATTCTTTATATAATATTGTGGATAGTTATTTTGTCGCTAAGATCAGTGAAGATGCAATGACGGCACTATCACTCGTATTTCCGGTACAGAATTTTATCAATGCTGCCGGTATTGGTTTTGGCGTTGGAATGAATGCGGTTATCAGTTTTTATTTGGGTGCAAAGGATTATGAAAAAGCAGATATGGCAACGACGCAGGGACTGCTTTTATCGGCAGTGCACGGTGTGCTTTTGACCATAGTTAGTATTGAGATCATGCCGTTTTTTTTGCGTTTATTTACCAGATCAGAAGCGGTTGCAGCTTTAGGAATACAGTATTCCGATATTGCATTTTCTTTTGCTTTGGTCGTCTCGCTCAGCATGGCATTTGAGAAGATCTTTCAGGCGGTAGGGCGTATGAAGGTGACGATGATCAGTTTGCTGATCGGCTGCTGCACCAATATTGCATTAGATCCTGTCCTGATTTTTGGACTGGGATTTTTTCCGAAAATGGGGATCAGAGGTGCTGCGCTTGCTACCGGGATCGGACAGGTATTAACGCTGTGCGTTTATTTCGTAATCTGTAAAATACGGCCATTGTCGGTACATGTGAGAAGAAGTTATTTACGGCCGGATAAACATATGGTTGGAAAGTTGTACGCGATCGGCATTCCTGCGACCTTAAATATGGCGTTGTCTTCCGTGTTGATCTCTGCACTGAATGCAATTTTGGCAGTGTATTCCGAAGCCTATATTTTAGTACTTGGGATCTATTATAAGCTGCAGACATTTTTATATCTGCCGGCGAATGGCATTATCCAAGGGATGCGTCCGCTGATCGGTTATAATTACGGTGCGGGAGAACACAAGCGTGTGAAAAAGATCTTTGAACTTGTTCTTGTAATGAATGGTTTGATCATGTTAGGTGGAACGGTGATCTGCATGACGATCCCGGCAACTTTAATGGGACTGTTTACGCATACTCCGGAGACGATCCGTGTTGGAGAAACGGCACTTCGATTGATCAGTGCAGGCTTTCTAACATCTGCGATCTCTGTGACAGCCTCCGGAGCATTAGAAGGATTAGGGAAAGGAATGCAATCGTTAGTAATCTCGTTGTGCCGTTATATTGTGATCATCATTCCGGCAGCGATGTTGTTGAGTTACGCAATAGGAGCGACGGGAGTATGGCATGCGTTTTGGATCGCAGAAGGATTGACGGCGATCATCTCTATGTTAGTATTTCGGCATTGCAAAGCATATTAACCCAAGGTATAATATTTTCAAAATGACACCAAGGCGGACAAAATGCGAATATGATTCGCAATGCACAGATATGCCTAATGATTGGAAGTATAAGATTGTATAGGCGTGGAGGATAGTTATGATTCAGATTAGCGAGATTTTGGAACTGTCCCTATTTAAGGACTTTAAGATAATATGTGGGGAAAAATACCTTAATAATTTAGTGAATGCGACGGTTATTTTGGAGTATGAGAGCAGCCGGATCGATTATGAAGGATATGGTTATGGATATTTTGTACTGTTATCCTATTTCTTTGCTGATTCTGATCCGGAATTGGTCAATGGGACACTCCGTACCTTGATCCAAAAGCAGGTATCCGGTATTGCAATTAAGATTCAGCCGGATCGGGAACTGCCGGAAGATATTATCAAGTTAGCGAAATTGTATCATGTACCGTTGTTTTCTTTTTATGAGCAATTTATGGAAGATCTGATCATATGTATCAATGAGTCGATGAAGACGCGTGCGCAGTATGTTATTGCAGAGGAAAAATTAAATTCTATTGTGAACGAAAAACATAAACCGTCTACCGTAGAAAAAATTGCATTGGAGATCAATCCGCACTTTCATCCGAGTATTATTACGGCCAATATTACATCGAGGGATATGTCGAACAACTTGAAGATCCATACATATTTTGACAAGTTAATGTACCGTCAGTATCGTGACACAAAAGTACACGATTATTCTTTTGTAAAGATGGGGCATGGCATTATGCTGATCTGTTCTTATCAGGAAGATAATATACCGGAGGATTATCAGAATATGCTGCATCATATTAATGATATATTGGTAGAGGCGGGTTTTTTACCTGAGTCGTATCATATTGGTATTTGTGATGAAATTTTGCCATTAGATCGCTTGAATGAGGCTATCATTAAATCAAAAAATGCAAATATCGTCGGACAGTTTTTCGAGCAGACGGATACAGCGTATTCCCAGATCGGAATTTACAAATATGTTATGTCGCTTGTAAATAATCCGATGCTATACCATGAGGTAGAGGAAAGCGTATCCATTTTGCAAAAGTATGATGCATCTCATGATGTCAATTTATTGGAAACCGTTATTTCTTATGTCAAAAATAATGGTGATTTTGCAAAGACGTCGGAGGAGTTGTTTCAGCATAGTAATACAGTGCGCTATCGCATTCGCAAAGCAGAACAGTTACTGGGACTGCCGGATTTTGCTACGGCAGAAGAGATGGCATTGATCATTCGCTGTTATTTACTGCATAATGTAATGACGTTGAACGATTGACTTAGCTGAACGGTGTGATTATATAACCATCAAAGATAAGCTGAACGGCAAAGCTTCTTTTACGAAAGATTTAAAAGCAGCTGGCAAGATATGATTTTATACCTTGCCAGCTGCTTTTATAATGTCAATTGTTTTTAAGTTTTATTTGAGAATTTCTTTCATGATTTTTAAGAATTTTTCGTTCATTTCCGGTTTACCAAGGCTGACACGGTTCATGCCTACGTGAACACCGATCAACACATCCTGCTCTTCCAATTTGGTATAAACTTCCATTGTATCGATTGGAGCCTTAAACAGTATGAAATTAGCCTGTGAATCATAAACGCGGCAGCCCAGATCGCAGAGAGTCTTAGCGACTTTCTCACGCTCCTTTGCATTGATGTCGTGTACCATAGAGACATGCTCCTGGTCCTTCGTAGCTGCAGCAGCAGTTTTCTGACCGATGAAGCTTACATTCCAGGCATTGCTGGATTTACCGAAATGATCTGTCATATCCGGACTTGTGATCACATAGCCGACGCGAAGTCCTGCCATACCGTAGATCTTAGAAAATGTTCTCATGATAATGAGTGGTTGATCGATTTCTTCTTTGATCAGCTTCATCATACTGTAACTATTTGGGTCATCGACAAATTCCATATATGCTTCATCAATTACAGTAATGACATGCTTTGGAACCTTACGGATGAATGCCTCCAGCTTAGCAGAGTCGATGAAAGTTCCGGTTGGATTGTTAGGATTTACGACAACTAAGATCTTCGTTTTGTCAGTAATAGCTGCCAACATAGCGTCTAAGTCATAGTTCATATCATCATCCAAAGGAACAGCGACCGGAACGGCACCATAATCATTGGCAACATCACGAAATGCCTCATAACTTGGATCACCAAATACGAATTCATCACCTGGATTAATGAAAAGTTCTCCAAGCATATTGATCATTGCACTGGATCCGGGACCAACGGCGATATTTTCAAATTTAAGGCCATACAATTCGGCAAGATTCGTTTTAAGTTCTACAGAGAACCAATCCGGATACACATAAGGAGTTTTTATTGCTTCCTCTAATGCGGCCTGTGATGCCGGTCCCAAACCATAAGGACTTTCGTTATAATTGAGACGGTACACATGAGGTGGTGTAGAGCTGCTCTTCTGGCGGGCTGCTCGTAAACTTTCCGGTTTTACCTGCATTGGCTCTCTAAGTAATTCTACATATTTCTGCATAATCAACACTCCTTTTTAGTCATAAATTCTGGGTCAACGTGTTCTGTGTGAGGTCATGCTTTGATTTGCTTATGACTGCTATGCCCTGCATTCTAATACGATTAAGATAGAAAAGCAATGTAAAAATTACAAAAAAAATCCATTTTTTTTTCAATATTTACATTTTTTTGGCATTTTTTCCAAAACATTTGACTTTTTATGAGTGCCTACTTACAATTAGCAATTATCAGAACACAAGATATATGTAGTTTCGGAATCGTTTCATAAAAATGCAGCCGAAATAACTCGTTTTGAGAAGACTCCGAGAGTACATTTCTTAAGAATGGAGGAATGAATATGCAAGAGACGACAGCACGAGTTCAGTTTGACAAAAAATATCTGATTGCATTAGTTTTGCCATTAGTTATTGAACAAGTTTTAGCAGTTACTGTAGGCATGGCTGACATGATCATGGTGTCGGGTGCCGGGGATACCGCAGTATCCGGTGTATCCCTTGTCAATACGATCAGCAATTTGTTGATCTACATATTTAATGCACTAGCAACCGGTGGCGCAGTAGTAGCGGCACAGGCGTTAGGTGCCAAGAAGAAAAAGACTGGTCAGATTGTTGCGAATCAGCTTGTACTGATCTGCCTGATCGTATCCGTTGTCATATCGGCAGTGTGTATCGTATTTGACCGTGCGATTTTAACATTAATTTATGGAAAAGTTGAGCAGGCCGTTATGGATCAGGCCGTTACTTATTTCTTTATTACGGGTTTCTCTTTTCCTTTTATTGCGGTATATGACGGTGCATCTTCTTTGCTTCGATCAATGGGAAAGGCATCAATATCCTTGTTTGTATCTGCGATTATGAATGGTTTGAATATTTTATTTAATGCAATCTTCGTATTTGGTTATAATATGGGGATTGCGGGTGTTGGATACGGTACTCTGATCTCGCGCGTGGTAGCAGGTATCGTTGTTGTATTTATTCTGCGCAATGAAAAATACGATCTTCATATCGACAAGTATTTTCGATTTGGCTGGGACGGTCAGATTATAGGCAAAATATTAAGGATTGGTATTCCGAGTGGTATTGATAATGGTATGTTCCAGATCGGCAAACTGTTTACACAGAGCTTGATCACCAGTTACGGGACGGCGGCGATCGCAGCCAATGCGACCGGAAGTACGATCGAGCTGTTAGCTACAATTCCGGCTGCGGCAATGGGATTAGCGCTCACAACTGTTGTCGGCCAGTGTGTTGGGGCAGGCGACTATCAGTCGGTGAAAGAGTATTCTTGGAAGTTAATGAAATGGGCATATGTGATGTTATGGGGATTGAATATCGTCATCATCTTTATGACACCAACAATTGCAAGCTGGTACAATCTGTCTGCGGAGGCAGATCACTTAGCACGTATTTTAATCTGGTATCATAGTGCCTGCTGTATGGTGATGTGGCCGGCAGCGTGGACATTACCATCAATTTTGCGTGCGGCAGGTGATGTCAAGTTTGTCATGGTCAGCTCCATTATCATTATGTGGGTATTTAGAATTGG
>ENA-OPBG01001179-OPBG01001179.1-human-gut-metagenome-genome-assembly--contig:-NODE-1179-length-18948-cov-3.614778_pt1 | contig 18948 bp, 19 predicted proteins | sample MGYA00241065_ERZ501446 | MGnify/ENA primary metagenome ERZ501446 (study PRJEB25962, sample SAMEA2042632) | human gut metagenome | biome: human gut; feature: human-associated habitat; material: faeces...
CCGCTCTGGTGCAGGAGGCTAAGTACGGCGAGACCGCTTGCGATGCTCGCGAACTGGCATTCCGCGCCGCCAAGGCTGCTGCTGCACAGGGTCACGAGTTCCTGAAGAATCTGGAAGCGGACAACGCCGCATCTGGTGCACAGAGTGTGGAAGCTGTTCCGGGCGCGTCTGCATCTGGCAGCCCGGAATCTCTGCCCGATGCAAAGGGCAATGTGCCCAAGACGCAGGCCGAGCGCATGGCTGCTGCCGAAGCAGCCGTCTCCGAACTGCTCGACGATAACAAAAAGTAAGGAGGAATACTACTATGAGCGAACTGAGCAAATCTCTCGGCAACATGGAGTATGACGGCCTGATTGCCGACATCAACCCCAAGCTGGTTGTCAGCGGCGGTACTCTCCGCAAGCTGGGTGCTGCTGGCACTATTAAGCGTGGCACTATTCTGGCAAAATCCGGTGGTACCGCAGGCGATAACAAACTGGTAGCTCTGGGCACCGCTGCAAGCGGTGATACGGAAACCCTGACCGCATACGCCATCCTGTGTGATGATGTTGATGTCGGCACCACCGATGATGTGACTGTTCCCGTCTATCTGGCCGGCTGCTTCAACCTGAACAAGTGCATCACTATCAATGACCATACCATCACCGAGGCCGAGAAGGATGCCCTGCGTAACGGCGGCATTTTCTTCAAGGCTGCTGCACCTGCACTGTAAGAGGAGGAACTACAATGCCTGCTGAACTGAATTTCTTTGACACCTATACCCTGATGGCCGTGCAGAAGCGCATTGTGCCCAAGCAGACTTTTTTCCGTGACCGCTACTTTCCCACGGAGGAGGGCGACATCTTCAGCTCCAACAAGGTGCTGACCGAGTACATGGACGGCGACCAGAAGATGGCAGCCTTTGTTGCGCCTCGTGTCGGCGCAATTCCGATGGAGCGCATGGGCTACGAGATCCACGAGTTTGAGCCTGCGTCCATCGGTGTGAGCCGTCCTCTGACCTCTGATGACCTGACGAAGCGTGGCTTCGGCGAGGCCATCTATGCCAACAGCACCCCTGCCCAGCGTGCCGCAAAACTGGTCCAGAACGATCTGGCTGACATGGATGGCCGTATCATCCGCACCGAGGAGTGGATGTGCGCACAGACCATGCTGGACAACGGATGCGTCATGCAGGAGATGCTCGACAACGTGACCAAGGGCGAGGCAAAGGTCGTGAATTTCTACAATCCCGGCCACGAGAACGACCACATCTACACTGCCGCCCACAAGTGGAACGAGGAAGGTGGCAATTTCTTTGGCGACGTTCCGGCTATGTGCCGGCTGCTGTCCAAGCGTGGTCTGCGCGCTGCCGACCTGCTGCTGGGTGCTGATGTTTATGACGCAGTGATGAATCTCGAAAAGGTTCAGCGTCTGCTGGATAAGAATTCCGGCATCATCATCGGCCAGATTGAGCAGCAGCTGAGCGCATACGACGGTGTTGTCTACGGTGGCACCCTCAACTTCCGCGGCTACAAGTTGAATCTGATTTCTGTTGATGAAACCTATGTGGATTCCACCGACAAGGAGCAGAGTTACTTCCCCAAGACCGATGCCGTGATTACGGCTCCCGGCTGCGGCCATCTGATGTATGGTGCTATCACTCAGATCAACTACGGCGACACCATCCAGTCCACCATTTCTGGCCGCCGTGTTCCGAAGTTCAGCATCGATCAGGAAAACGACACTCGCAAGACCGCCCTGAAGTCTCGTCCTCTGGCTGCACCCAAGAACTACATTCCGTGGATTCGCGCCAAGAACATGGTCGGCTAAGTCCGACCTGAAAGGAGTACACCGATGATTGTTGAAATTCTTTGCGGTGGCTACGGCTGCCCCACCAAGACTGGCGTTCACACTGTTGCGCATGGCGAGCGGTGCGAGGTCAGCGATGCCGAAGCGGCCCGCCTTATCGGGCTGGGTGTGGCGAAATGCGCGTTTTCTGCGCCCACTGCCCCGGAAACCGCCCCTGCGGACGTTCCGGCAACTGCGAAAGGTAACGACACCCCCGCAGCCGAAGCCTCGCAGAACGGCTCTGAGGCGGCACACCTCGACCCCGACCAGTTGCACGACATGACTGTTGCCAATCTGAAAAATCTGGCCGCGGATATGGGCATCGACACCAAGCAGCTCAAGACCAAGGACGCACTCATTCAGTCTATCTGCGCCGAGGACGTTGTGCCCGGTGACGAGTGCGTCGATGGTCCTGAACTGGCGGCAGCGATGCCTACGGCATGAGCGCCTTTAAGGACGCTGTGCAGGAAGACCTGAACAGCGTCTTTCTGAATCTGGATGAGTTCGCCGAAACGCACACGGTCTACTATGATGGAGAGGAATACCCTGACGTTCCTCTGGTTCTGACAGGCCTTTCTGAAAAGGAGCGTCGCCAGACCATCAGCGACCATGCGCAGGGTCTGTACCGGGTCAACCGGGTGCTGCACTGCGATATTGCAGCCCTCGGCGGAAAGCAGCCGGAGAAGGATTGCAAGCTGGGCATTGACGAGGATGGATTCGTCCGAAACTACTATGTGGCATCCTCTGTCTGCGAGATGGGGATGCTGCGGGTGGAACTGGAGGCGATTGACGAATGAGTTATGTGACAACGGACACCATGATGCACAGCGTAGCTGCTGGCATCGCCGTTGACATTGCAGAGGAAGGATTTGACCGGGTGTCTGCCCTCCTCGCCGGGATTCCCGGAGGTGCCAATCGTGCTGTAGGATCTGCGCTGGCTCGCGCCGCTGCCGCCGGAAAAACGGTGGCGAAGCGGGCAGTCACGCAGGAGTATGCCATCAGCAGCAGCGAATTTTCCAACCGCACAAAGAATATCAACAACATCCAGCGGGGCAGCAATGGTGAGGTTTCCATCAACTTCGGCTACCGTGGCAGCGTTATCCCCCTTAGAGTTTTCGACACCAAGGTGGACCGCAGCGGCCGCGTGGTAACTCGCGTGAAGAAATCCGGCGCAAGACAGGCACTGGACCACGCTTTTGAGGCGAAGATGGGCTCTCACTATGGCATCTATGAGAGGCAGGGAGAAAAACGGTTCCCGGTCAAGGAATTGTTTGGTCCTGCCACCCCGCAGATGATGTACTCCAACGAGAATGTCATGGACTCTATCGAGGCGAAAATGGCCTCTACCTACGAGGAACGCATTGAGCACGAGATTACACGAGTTTTGAATGGATGGGGTGTGTGATATGACCAGTGTGGTTTTGCTTGAACAGCTGAAAGCATTCACCGAGAAAATCATGTCCGACATGATTCTTCCGGTGGCTATGCAGCAGGGCGATACCGAACAGGCCTACCGCGCCCCGGAAGTCTATCTGATGCGGCTGCCCGACAGCCGTTCTGCAAAGAAGAAAGCCCCGTACATCATCCATCGGGTCATCCCGCTGGAAACGGAGCAGCAGCCCGGCAGCGAGGAGCGAACGGTGGTTTCTGTGCGCTCTATCTTTTGCTGCTACAACCCGGATGAACAGGAGGGCGACCTTGCTCTCTTGAACATGATGGAGCGGTTTCGTGTGGAATTGCTCAAAGTCCGCAAGGTAGGCGGCACTGGCACCGATGGAAGGCATCGGTATCAGTTTACTCTCGACATTTCTCCCGACCACAAGTTGGAAAGCATTCCTTATGACGAGGAATCGAAGCCATACTATGCCGGAGAAATGATCACCCACTGGAAGCTGCCGACCGTGCAGCAAACGGAGGACATTGAATTATGGCGGTGAAAAAGACCGCGGCGGAACAGAACGCCGAAAACACCGTGAGCGCCGAGCCTGCACAGAGCAAGCCCGGCGTTTCTATTTACGTCGGCCCGTCCATTCTGGGCTACATCCAGAAAAACACGATTTACCCCTGCGCTGCTGCGGAGGCTGTAGAGCGTGATGATGTGAAGATTGCCACCGAGAAATATCCCGGTGTGGCAGACTTCATCATCAATGTGGACGAGCTGCATACCACGCCTGAAAAGGCAAAAGCACGCGGCGAGGCCGTCCTTGCATTTGCACGGATGCTCGCCAAATCCAAGTAAGGAGGAATACATACTATGGCAGATCATGGTATCAATGTCAGCCGCGCCGATACCGCCGTGGCGACACCGAACACCGCAACCTGCGGCATTCCCTTTGTCATTGGCACCGCACCGCTGTCCAAGGCGACCGGTACCCCTGCGACCGCTGGCCTCCCGGTGCTCTGCACCAGCTATGATGAGGCAAAGGAACAGCTGGGTTATGACGACGACTGGGCCAAGTACACCGTCTGCGAGGTGATGCACTATCACTTCAAGCTGTGCGCCTGCCAGCCGGTCATTTTCCTGCCCGTTGGCGAGACCGCCGAGGCTTCCGATGTGTCCGCCGCTGTTGAGCAGATTGAGCTGTGCTTGACCATGTTCGGCATTGTGCCCGACCTGATTATGGCTCCCGGCTTCTCCCAGGATGCCACCGTTGCAGCTGTTATGGACGCAAAGGCTGGCTCCATCAACGGCATGTTTACCGGCAAGGCTCTGGTGGACATTTCCGCAAAGGCCTATACCGCTGCGGTGCAGGCGAAGAACAGCGGCACCTACACCGAAAAAACCATCCTGTGCTGGCCCAACGGCACCCTCGGTGATCTGCGTTTCCACGGCTCCACCGTCGAGGCGGGCTGCCTTGCAGAAACCGATACCGGCAACGAGGGCATTCCCTATGAAAGCCCCTCCAACAAGACCGTTCACATCGACGGCCTGTGCGACGACGATGGCAACACCATCAACCTGACCTATAATCAGGCCCTTGTCGTTGATGCCGCGGGCATCTGCACCTTCCTGAACTTTATGGGCGGCTGGACCGCTTGGGGCAACCATACTGCGTGCTACCCCAAGTCCACGGATGTGAAGGACTACTTCATCCCGCTCAGCCGTATGTTCGACTACGTCACCAACACACTCATCAAGACGTTCTGGAGCAAGCTCGACAAGCCGATGAACCGTCGTCTCATCGACACTATTCTGGATAGCGCCAACATCTGGCTGAACGGTCTGGTGGGCGCAGGCTATCTGCTGGGTGCCCGTGTGGAAATGCTGGAAAACGAGAACCCGCTGACCAGCCTGATGGCGGGCAAAATCAAGCTGCACGTCTACATGACCCCGCCCTCTCCGGCGCAGGAGATTGACTTTGTGCTGGAATACGACGCTGATTATGTGACCAGCGCACTCCAGTCCTAAAGAGGAGGTACTACAATGGCAATCGATCAGAGCGTTATCAACTTCGCGGTCTATGAGGACAGCGTGGAGTATCTGGGTATGTCGAAAGTTACCCTGCCTGATGTTACCTTTCTGACGCAGAGCATTTCGGGCGCTGGTGTCGGTGGTAACGTCGAAGCGGTCATTCTGGGCCATTTGGAGGCTATGACCCTTGGTCTGGAATTCCGCACCACCACGCCGCAGTCCGTCCAGCTGTCGGAGCTGCGCCGCCACAGCATTGACCTGCGTGTGGCGAACCAGTATGAGGATCCTGTTGCGGGCACGGTCGAGGCACGGAAGGAAAAGCATATTTTCGTGGTCGTGCCCAAATCGACCAAGGGCGGCACCATTGCCCCCGCAACGCCCACCTCTGGCTCCGGTGAATACGCTGTCCGCTACTGGGCAACGTACATCAACGGTAAGAAGGTGCGTGAACTGGACCCCCTCAACTTCATCTGCTACATCAACGGTGTGGATTATCTGGCCGGTGTCCGTGCGGCCCTGGGCAAGTAATCCGCATATACCGTTTCGCCGGAGCTGCATTTTGCAGTCCCGTCCTATTTTTTGAGCGTGAAAGGAGCTATCCAGCATGAACGCCGTCATTGACCCGAAAGAATTTGATGCAGCTCAGGCTGCCGCTGCAAAGGCTGCTGCCGCTGCTGACCCGTATACCTACACTCACAAGCTCCAGAAGCCCCTTGACTATGAGGGCAAGCACTACGAATCCCTCACGTTCGACTGGGGCAAGCTGACCGGCAATGACTCCCTCGCCATTGAGGCCGAGCTTACGGCTCTGAATCAGCCTGTGATCATCCCCTCGATGAGTGCGGGCTACCTCATCCGCATGGCCTGCCGGGCGTGTACCGAGCCTATCGGTGTTGATGTCATCGGTGCTATGAGCATCCGGGACTACAACACCATCCGCACCAAAGCGAGAAATTTTTTGCTGAGGTCGGACTTGTAACCGGTGATGGCGGCGTGTGGCTGCGGCGACAGGTGCTTGCAATGGCACAGGTCAACTGTACGCCTGCGCCCTACTGGCTGGAAATGCCCCTGTATCAGTTCCGGCAATGGATCCGCAGCAGCAATGACCTCATTGCCGAGCGCCAGAGAGCGAGAAAGGACGGTAAGTAGTGGCTCGTAAAGAGTGGGAGCTGCTGTTCAACCTGTCCGCTAAACAGAACAGCAGCTTTTCCAGTACATTCAAGGCTGCGCAGTCTGCCCTTGTGGAAACGCAGGGGAAGATTCAGCAGCTGAACAAAGTACAATCCGACATTTCGGCGTACCAGAAGCAGCAACAGGCCGTTGACGCAACCCGTCAGCGGCTTTCTGTTTTGCAGCAGCAGTACGACAACATCCAGAAAGAGATTCAGGAGACCGAGGGTTATTCCTCTGCGTTGGAAAACAAGCTGCTTTCCAAACAGGCGCAGATCGACAAGACCACGGCCTCCCTGAACACCTATGAGCAGCGTTTGGCTGCCACCGGGAATGCTCTGCACGAAGCTGGCGTGGATACCACGCAACTGACGGCGGAAAGCGTCCGGCTGGAAACTGAGGTCGATAAGCTCAAGGATAAGCAGGTTGACCTCAAGAAAACGATGGACGAGGCCGGTGAGGGCGCAAAGGGATTCGGTGAAAAATCGGTCGAGGCGCTTGAGACGGTCGAGGCCACGCTGGCCACGGTCGGCATTTCAAAGGCCCTCGGAGAAATCCGGGATGCCTACATGGACTGCATCAACACCGCAGGTGATTTTGAAGCATCCATGAGCAATGTCGAGGCCCTCTCTGGTGCTACCGGTGAGGAGCTGACGGCTCTGTCCGACAAGGCCAAGGAGATGGGCGCGACCACCAAATTCACCGCTGGTGAATCGGCTGATGCCCTGTCCTACATGGCTTTGGCAGGCTGGGACACCCAGTCTATGCTGGACGGCATCAGCCCGGTGCTGAATCTGGCTGCTGCTGCCAACATGGATCTGGCGCAGGCATCCGATATTGTCACCGACTACCTGACTGCTTTTGGCCTGAAAGCCTCCGACACCACACACTTTGTGGACGTGATGGCCTACGCCATGGCCAACTCCAACACGGATGTCATCCAGTTGGGTGAGGCTTACAAGGCGTGTGCAGCTACCGCTACATCCCTCGGCTACTCGGTCGAGGAAACCACCGCTGTGCTGGCTACCATGGCCAACGCCGGTGTCAAGGGCGGCGAGGCTGGCACAGCCCTGAACGCCATCTTTACCCGCCTTGCCACCAACACGAAAGAGTGCGGGGACACCCTTGCAGAATACGGTGTGCAGATCTATGACGCACACGGCAATATGCAGAGCCTGTCCAGCATCCTCACAGGCATGGCCGGTATCTGGGACACCCTGACCGACCAAGAGCAAGCCAACCTTGCAAAGGTCATTGCCGGCACGAACCAGTATTCCAAACTGCAAACCATCATGGCCGGGTGCAGCGAGGCCGCAGCCGAGGGCGGGCAGTCTTTTGCGGACTACACCGCAGCTCTGAACGACTGCGCCGGATCTGCCGATAAAATGGCAGGCACCATGCTCGACAACATGAATGGCAGACTGACGCTGATGCAGTCCGCAGCAGACGGCCTAAAAATCGCCATCGGCGAGGATTTGACCCCGGTGATGTCGGATTTGTACGATGTCGGCGCGGAAGTCCTGGGCTGGATGCAGGGATTTGTAGAGGAAAATCCCGGTGTGGTCAAGGGAATTGCGGCAGGAACCGTCACGTTGGGCGGCCTGGTCGGCACGCTGACTGCGGTTTCAGCTGGCATAAAACTAGCTCATGCGGCGGCAACTCTGTTCACTGGCTCTCTGGCGGGACTTGCTGGCCCGCTGACGCTTGCATCTGTGGCGATTGCAGGAACGGTTACGCTCGTCACGGCACTGGCAACATCTGCCGATGCGACGGTGCCCTCTGTAAAGGAACTGACCAGCGCCGCTCGTGACATGGGCGACAGTATGGAAGAAGCAAGCGCAAGCTACGATTCCACCCTGTCCAACATGGCAGCGACCGCCAGCGTTGCGGACCAGTACATCAGCAAGTTGGAGGCCATCGAGGCCGCCACAAATGGGAACACGGACGGAAATGCCGAATACCACGACACGCTGGCCCGGCTGTCTGTTCTGGTTCCCAGCCTTGCGGATGATATTGACCTTGAGACCAATTCCATCAAGGGCGGCACCGCTGCGCTGCGCCAGCATACGGATGCCTATGTAGCAGATGCCAAGGCTCAGGCCCGGCAGGAATACCTGAACACCCTCTATGACCAGTACAACAATGTGCTGGTTGAGAGCGCTGAGAACGAAACCAAGCTGGCGACTGCGCAGGCAAAGGTTGAAAAATCCAATGCCGGCATGTCTGCTGCCTACGATAAGCTGCTGACCACCCTCGGCCTGACGGATGAGCAGTTCAAGCTCACCTACGGCACGGTGGAAGATCTGCCGTGGCGCACCATGAGCGAGGATGTGCAGCAACTGCGCACTGAGTATATGGGGTACTCGGATGACCTTGTCACTGCCCGGCGGGAGGTCGAGAACTACACCGCCGCCGTAGAACAGGATCAGGAGGCTATCAATGCCGCCGAGGCCGAGTATCAGGAGGCCAGCGCCGCAGTCGATGCCTTGAATGCTTCGCAACAGTCCGCCGCCGACAGCGCAGACGATGTTGCAGCGCAGCAGCAGAATGTGGCGAATGCCATCTCTGATGCAGAGCTTCGGATTCAGGACATCATTGCAGCCTACAAGGATGCCTATGATGAAGCCTACGGCAGCATCAGCGGCCAGTATGCGTTGTGGGATTCTGCGGAAAAGGTCGTTTCGACCTCCGCTGCATCCATCAACAATGCACTGCAAAGCCAGATCACCTACTGGGACAACTACAACCAGAACCTCGAAAAGCTGAACGAACGGGCGGCTGACATCGACGGTCTGAGTGAAGTTATCGCCAGTTTTGCGGATGGCAGCAAGGAATCCGTCAATGCGATTGCCGGTATGGCCTCGGCCTCGGATGCTGATCTCGCCAAAATGGTTGAGAACTATGCTGCACTGAAAGAAGCGCAGGATACCACCAGCGAATCTATCGCCGACCTCAAGACCGGCATGAGCAATTCTATGGACGAAATCGCCAAGACCGTAGCCGATACCGTATCGGAAATGGACATGAGCGACGAGGCCACGAAAAGCGCCAAGGAGACGATTCAGGGCTTCATCGATGGCGCATCCAGCATGATGCCCCGTGTGCAGGAAGCCTATGCCAAAATCGCCTCGGCGGCCTCTACTGCGCTGGCAGGCTCCAACGAGCGCTACAATGTCAACCACGGAATCCCCGGATATGCTGTTGGTACGGAAGATGCGGCTCCCGGCTTTGCCCTCGTTGGTGAGCATGGCCCGGAGCTGGTCTACTTCAACGGCGGGGAATCTGTTCTGACGGCCTCGGAAACCAGACGGGAGATGGAGAGCGCAAGCGTTACCCCCATGAGCGCTGAGCTGCCAGAGAGCAACGGCTCCTCCTCAGCACGCAGCACGGTTCCTATATCGCTCTCGCCGGTTTACCATATCTCAGGTATATCTGATACTGCCGAGCTGCAAAACGTCCTGAATGCCCAGAATGACAGCCTGAGAGAACTTGTCCTCGAAATCGTGAAAGATGCAGAGGACGATGATTTCAGAGGGAGGTATGCATGAGTAAAACCTATACGACTGTGCAAGGCGACCGCTGGGACAGCGTGGCCTATAAGCAGCTCGGCAGTTGCGCCTATGCTCCCAACCTGATGGCTGCTAATCCGCAGCACTTGGGCTATTTTGTGTTCCCGGCCGGAATCGTTCTGACGCTCCCGGATACCGAGACACAAACCAGCTCTACCTTGCCCCCGTGGAAGAAGGTGGTCACATGAGCGACGAAAATACCGCCCGCCATGCCGAGTGTACTGTGGAGTTTGACGGCGTGGACATCACCAGCAGCATCAAGCCCTACCTGCTGTCGCTGACATTTACCGATAATGAGGAAGATGCCAGTGACGACCTGCAGATCAAACTCCAAGACCGGGAGGGCGTTTGGATGACCGACTGGCTCCAGAAGATGCTGGACGGCGATGTGTCGGCCGCATCTTCTGATGGCTACAAGGTTGGTGACGTGGTGCAGTTCCTTGGCGGTCCACACTACAAGGCATCTACCGACAAAAAGGCAAACGGAACACCAAAGGCTGGCCCGGCCAAGATCACCATCATCAAGCAGGGCGCGCTGCACCCGTACCATGTTATTCACACGGACGGAACGTCCCGGGTCTATGGCTGGGTCGATGCCAGCGAGATCTCCGGTAAATCTGGCGGCAGTTCTTCCGGCAGCAGTGAAGGTGGCCTGAAAATCCGGGCTACCATCACGGCCTGTAACTGGCACTCTGACGGAAAGGATGAGGCGCTGGACTGCGGGGAGTTTGAGCTGGATAGCATAAACGCATCCGGCCCGCCCGACATTATCACCATAAAGGCCACGGGGCTGCCCTATACCAGCCAGATCCGGCAGACCAAGCAGAGCAAGGGCTGGGAAAAGTACAAGTTATCCGGCATCGCCAATGAAATGGCGAAGAAGAACGGTATGAAGTCCCAGTTCCTTGCGAAAAAGGATCCTGAGTATAAGCGTGTGGAGCAGTACCGCTGCTCTGACATCGACTTCCTGTCGCAGTTGTGCCATGATGCCGGCTTGTCGCTGAAATGCACAGACGGCAAACTCGTTATCTTCGACCAGAAAGAATACGAGGGAAAAGATTCTGCATGGACTGTCACCAAAGACGACAAAAGCTATATCAAGTGGAGCCACACGCTCGGCCAGGCCGGAACGCAGTATGCGTCCTGCCGGGTGTCCTATGTTGGGCCGAACGGCAAGCCCATTGAGGGTATCGCCTACGTCAAGGACTACGATGCCAAGAGCAAAACCAACCAGCAGCTGGAAGTTTATGCCCCGGTCACGAGCAAGACCGAGGCCAAAGAACTGGCTGCCAAAAAGCTCCGGTTGCACAACAAGTTTGAGCGTCAGGTTGGCTTTACCTACCACGGCGACCCGGGCAAGGTTGCAGGCCTGACGTTTGAAACCAAGAGCTTCGGGCCGTGGGATGGAAAGTACATCGTGAAGCAGGCCAAGCATACCGTGACCGGCTCTGGCGGGTACACCACGCAGGTTTCCGGCCGTCATGTTTTAGGAGGGTACTGATGAACACCGCTGTTGACGTTCGCCTCGGTAAAGTCACCGATGTGAACAAAGAAAAGCGCCTTGTCCGTTGTAAGTTTGAAGACACCGGCATCACGTCCGGCTGGCTCCCGGTGATGCAGCACTACAAAGCCATTGTCTATACGGAGTCAGCCGGCGAACACAATCACCAGTATATCCACCCCAGCCCCTACAACCTTGAGATCAAAACGACCATGGATGGCTCACGCCAGATTTGGGATGAGGAAGAAAAGGTCATCGGGGCGGACAACTCCACAAACCATCAGCACAAGTCCCATGTGGTGTGGTGGCTGCCGGCCATTGATGATACGGTGGTCTGCTTGTACCTCCCGTGCTTCAATGCTGATGGCTTCGTGCTGGGAGGGATTTATCCGTGATTGTCGGTTGCCTCGGAGACATCAGTTTTGCCGTGTTCGATAGCCATGTCGAGACCATCAAGAACATGGTGCAAAATGTATCTGCCAGATATACTACTCACCAGCGCGCCGGAGGCCCGGCCCTGACCGAGTTTACAGGCACCGATGCTCAAACAATTACGTTTGACATTGAACTGGCCGCATACCTCGGCGTGAATCCAACCAAAGAGCGGGAACGACTGCAAGAATGCGTCCTCAATGGGACAACGCTGCCGTTCGTTCTCGGCAATGTGGTCTATGGCAGCTATCGGTGGGTTATCAAATCTGTAAAATTCAAGACCCTGCACACAGACGCTTTCGGTACACCGACATGGATTACCGCAAGCGTTTCTTTGTTGGAATATCAGAGAGAATGAGGTGATTTTTGTGAGCAACTACTTGGTATCGGCAAACGACCTGACCACCATTTCCCTTGGGGAGCAGGATACCGTGACCAGCGTTCTGCAGAACATCGCCGTCATCCTGTCTACACCGAAAGGCACAGTGCCTTGCTACCGGGAATTTGGCATTGATATTGCGAACATTCTCGACCGGCCGGAAAATGTGGCGCAGCCTATGCTCTGCGCTGCCATCAAGGAGGCCATCGAGCGGTTTGAACCTCGTGCCACCTACATGGGGACTACTTTCAAGGAAGCCCCGGACACTCCCGGGCGGATGCTGCCCGTCGTGGAGGTGAGCATCAGTGCGTAAAACCTACGAGTTCGTGTCTACGGACATGGATGAGCTGGACAGGCTGCTTGTCGCAGGATATGAGCAGTTCTTTGGCAAAACTGTGATGCCCGGTAGCCCGGAACGGCTTTTCATTTCGTGGGTCGAAGATGCCATCATGTACGAGCGTGCCCAGAATAACTGGACAGGCTGCCAAAACTTGCCCAGCAGCGCAGAGGGCGAGTATCTGGATGGCCTGGCCGAGCTGTTCTATTTGCAGGAGCGCCCCAAGCCTACGGCGGCGACCTGCACCATGCGCTTTTACATCAGCGAGCCCCGCCAGACGGCGGTGCTGATTCCGGCCGGCACCCGTGTCACAGACGACAATGCAGCCCTGTACTGGGAAACCTCCGCAGACGAGTACGTTCCCATCGGCGCAACATACACGGATGTTCAGGTGACCTGCCAGACCGTGGGCACGGCTGGCAATGATTATGCTGTGGGGGACATCCACACCGCTGTTGACATCTACGACTACTACTCCGGCTGCTCCAATATCACGGTCAGCGCAAACGGTTCTGATGCCCCGGACGACGAGGAATTTTATGAGCTGATGCGTGACAGTCAGAGTGCATGGTCTGATGCTGGCCCAATCGGTGCCTACAAATACTTTGCAAAGAGGGTTTCCACGGAAATCGCAGATGTCGTTGCAAATTCGCCCAGCCCTGGCACGGTTTGCCTGTATGCCGTCATGAACGATGGCAGCGTGGCTGGCGAAGAAACCAAGCGTGCCATGGTTGCGGCCTGCTCACCGGATGAAATCCGGCCGCTGACGGACTATGTGATCTCCGGCGACCCGGAAGAAGTGCCCTATGATATCGACCTGACCTATTACCTGACCCGTGACGGAAGCATTTCCGCAAGTGAAGCTCAGTCCGGCGTGAATGAGGCTGTGCAGCGGTACATCCGCTGGCAGTCCGGCAAGATGGGCAGGGACATCAACCCTGACAGGCTGCGGTATCTGCTTCTTTCGGCCGGCATCAAACGTGTAGACCTCAAACAGCCCGCCTTTACTCCGCTGGAAGACGGTGCGCCATCCCTTGACCGCAACGACAAGGTTCCGCAAGTGGCAAAGTTGGGCACGGTGACGATAAAGAGCGGAGGGTATGAGGATGAGTAACCACGGCCTGACTGCTGACAACATGATGCAGCAGTTTCCGATTGCGCTCCAAAAAGACCCTAAGACGGTGGCTCTGGGACAGGCCATAGCCAAGGTGATGGAATCCCGGCAGGATGAAATCGACTCCCTGCGGATTTATACCCGCATCGACGAACTGCCCGAATGGCTGCTTGACATTCTGGCTCGTGACTTCGCCGTGGACTGGTACGATAGATCCTACACCCTTGAGGAAAAAAGAAAAACCATCAAGGACAGCTTCTATGTTCACCGGCACCGTGGCACAAAAGCGGCTGTTGAAAGAGCCATTTCTGCGATTTATCCCAATCCCAAAGTTTTGGAGTGGTTTGAGTACGGCGGCGATCCGTACCACTTCAAACTCCGTATCACGGTTGATTTCGCTGCAATCAATGAGGCCAAACATCAGCAGGTTTTGCAAAAAATCATCTGCTACAAAAATCTTCGGTCGCATTTGGACAGCGTCATTTACTACACGGAAACGGAGCCGAAAGCGTGCTATGTTGCAGCGATTCCCTGCGCCACAACGATGTCCTACACGGTTCTTATGCCGGGTGTTATCGAGCCGCGGGCAGTCAGCGCACACGCCTGCGCCGCTGGTGCGGTCAGCACAACTCGGATGAAAACGACCATTGCGCTGCCCGGAACTATCCACGCCAAGGCTGTGTCTGCACAGGCGCTTGCATCTGGCAGACCCGCGCAGACCTATGAAACCGTCACCATCAAGTTAGGAGGGAAATCGTTATGAGCTGGGAAAAATATGCATATACCAGCGCCGGTGCTGCGATGTTGTCCGAGTCCATTTCGGGCGGTGCGCTCACCATCACCCGTGCTGTAAGCGGCACGGGCACCGTTGACACCGACTTGTCCGAGGAAACGGCAGTCAGCGGTGATACCTATGAGCTTAAACTGCTGGGCATCGACACCGTGGAATACAAGGGCGAAAAAGCCCGCAAAGTCAGCATTTGGACGGGCGGTGCAGATAAGCCGTACTTCATGCACCAGATCGGTGTGTTTGGCCGCCTCAATGACGACCCGGAGGACACGCTGCTCTTTTTGATGCAGGACGATCGGGGCATCGAGATCCCGGCCATCGGTACTGCTGACCATGAATTCCAAATTGCTGTGTTGCTGGCCGTTTCGACCAAAGCCAATATCTCACTCACCGTTGACCCGCAGGTTGAAGCAATTATGCGGATGGTGCGGGAAATGGTGCTGAAGGAGATCTCACAGCACAACGATGCCCCGGATGCCCATGCCAAAATCATCACCGAAGCCACCAGTAAGGCTCTGAAAGAGCTGGAGGAATCCGGCCAGATCATGTCGGAAGACAGGGTCAAAGAGCTTATCAAGGAAAGCGGCGGCGGTGGTGGCGGCAGCTCCGGCGGCTACTATGGCAAATACGACCTGACCCTTTCTGTGGACGGCTGGAAAGCCGTATCGGACAGCGAGGGTGAAATGCCGTATGCGTATACCTACGATGCAGAGTTGGCAGACTGCACCCCTGAGCTTTGGCCCAGCGGTTCCGCAACTGCCAGCTGCTTTTCTATTTCGAACAAGGCGGGTGTCCTGAACGGGTGCGAGACTTTGAACGGTATTGTTCGCTTTTTCTCTCAGCGCATCCCGGAAGCTGATATTCAGGCAGTCGTCACTCTGTTCGGGAAAGGAGGTGGCACCGGTGAACTGGTAATTGCGACCCGTGACCGGCTGGGCTGCGTGAAAATTGGCGACGGCGTGGAAGTGACCAAAGACGGTGTTATTTCTGTCCACGCCACAGTTTCCGAAGACCAGATGGCAGCTACGGATGATGTATCCGAAATGCTGGCCGAAATCTACGACAAATAAACACCAAACAACAATTTACGGAGGATACTTATTATGGCTTACAATGTTGAGAAGCTCGCAAAGCTGGGCGCACTGAAGGAGCTGGGTCTGAAGCAGAAGGCCGTTGACGAGGCCCAGAACAAGCGCATCAAGGCTCTGGAGGATGTCGGCGCACAGGCCAACGTCTTGGAGGGCGTTAAGGTGAACGGCGTTGCCCTGGCCATCGCTGAGAAGATGGTGGACATTCTGGTTGCCACCGGCTCCAAGAACGGTAGCATTTCCGTGGCTGGTACCGATGTTGCCATCAAGGGTCTGGCTGCACTGGCCTACAAGGCGAAGATTTCCCAGTCTGACCTCGATGACGCGCTGGCTGCTGTTCTGGAGGGCAAGGCTGACAAGGCAACTACTCTGGACGGTTACGGCATTACCAATGCCTACACCAAGGATGAGATCAACGCCAAGATCAGCGCTGTCTATAAGCCCGCTGGCTCTGTGGTCTTTTCTGCGCTGCCCGCTCTGGCTGAGAATGTTCTGGGCAACGTCTACAACGTGACCGATGCTTTCACCACCACCAACAACTTCGTTGAGGGTGCGGGCAACAAATATCCCAAGGGCACCAATGTCGTGGTGGTCAAGGTCGGCGATGCCTACAAGTATGATGTGCTGGCCGGTTTCGTTGACCTGTCTGGCTATGTGGAGAAAGAAGCGGGCAAGGGTCTGTCTGACGAGAACTTCACTGCGGCTCTCAAGGATAAGCTGAACGGCATTGAGGCTGGCGCAAACAAGTATGTCCATCCCACCCACACCGCTGCTGCCAGCGGTTTGTACAAGACCACTGTGGATGAAGAGGGCCATGTGACCGATACCATTCCTGTGACCAAGGATGATATCACCGGCCTTGGCATCCCGGCTCAGGATACCACCTATGACGAGGCGACCACTGCCAAGGCTGGCCTGATGTCCGCTGAGGATAAGACCAAGCTGGACGGCATGGATACCACCATCGATAAGGCCATTGCGAACCATACGGCTACCGATGCTGAGGTGTCCGAGATGCTGGCAGAGATTTACGGCGAGTAAGCCTCTGAGATCTCATGAGTAAAGGGGCGGCGGAGAATATTCACCGCTGCCCCTTATTTTTTTATGGGAGGTGACTTCTTTGAGCAATGCGCTCACAACTTTGGATCAGCTCCGCAGCGCTGCATCCCAGTCCAGCAATGCTACCGCCAAAGTCGCATCTGCCGCCGCTGCTGCACTGGAAGAAATGCACGGACTGAAAGCAGACCGGGCAACATTCGTTTCGTTCTCCATCCCTGTCACCGGCTGGAAGTCCGATTCCAGCGTCCCCGGGTATACGAAGTACATCGACATCAAGGTGGATGGTCTGACGGCGGCAGATAGCGTGGGAGTGGATGTTGACCCGTCCAGCAGTGCAGTTGCACGGGCGGCGGATTTCACATCGACGGAGAGCATGGCCGGTGTTTTACGCCTCCGGGCGGCATCCGTTCCGAGTGCTGCGATTTCCGCTCAGTATCACATCATCACGGCCGCGACAGCGGCAAAGGAGGGTTAATCTTATGGCATGGGGTCCTTTTTATGCTGGTGGTGGCGGCGGTTCGTCCGGCGGCACTGCGGCAGATATTTCCTATGACAATAGCAAGTCCGGCATCTCGGCGGCGAATGTGCAGGAAGCCATTGATGCGCTTTCTGTGCTGACCCTGACGATTCAGGCCGTGCCCGCCCAGAGCGGGAGCCTGACCTATACCGGCTCCACCCAGAGTCCCACATGGAAAGGCTATGACAGCAGCATGATGACGATCGGGGGCGTGACCTCCGGCATCAATGCTGGCACCTATACGGCCACGTTTACGCCCATCGGCAAGTATGTCTGGACGGACGGCACGCAGGAAGCCAAGAGTGTGTCGTGGACGATTGGCCGAGCCGAGGTCAAGAATGTGCCGGCACAGACCGGCAGCGTGACCTATAATGGCTCGGCGCAGTCCCCGTCGTGGAGCAACTATAACAGTTCTCAGCTGACGATCGGCGGCACGAGCAGCGCAACCAACGCTGGAAGCTACAGCGCCACCTTTACCCCGACTTCCAATTATAAGTGGTCGGATGGGACGACTACGGCCAAGAGCGCTTCGTGGACGATCGGCAAGGCGACCGGCAGTATTACGCTGTCCGCAAGCAGTCTGAGCCTGACCTACCCGAAAACCTCTGGCACCATCACTGTTACGCGGCCTGGCAGCGGTACGGTGACCGCATCCTCTGGCAGTACTAACATTGCAACGGTAAGTGTTTCCGGCACCACCATCACGGTGACCGCAAAGGCGACCGGCAGTGCCACTATTACGGTCAATGTGGGTGCAGATACCAACTATACTGCACCGTCCAGCAAGACGTTCACGGTGGCCGTTACGCTGGTGTCCAAAACGCTCAGCAGCAACAGTTGGGCAGTCATCAAGGCCGTCAGCGATGCTGGTCAGGGTGCAAACTACTGGTCTGTTGGTGCCACGAAGTCCGTGACCATCAATGGCAAGGTGGGTGCGACTACGATCTCCAGCTTGAAAGTTGATGCCTTTATCATCGGTTTCAACCACAATTCCGGCAAGGAGGGCAGCAACCGCATCCACTTCCTGTTGGGTAAGATCAGCGGCAAGTTTGTTGGTCTGGTGGATAGCAGCTACGGCAGCACGACTTCCACGTCTGGCGCATTCACGATGAACACCAGCAACACGAACTCTGGCGGCTGGGGAAGCAGTCAGATGCGAAGCAAGGTACTGGGGAGCGCAAGCTCTCCCACCAGCCCGACCGCGAACACGCTGATGGCCGCACTTCCCTCTGATCTGCGGGCAGTGATGAAGTCCTGCACGAAGTATACGGATAATAAGGGCGGCGGCAATACCGCCAGCAACGTGTCCTCTACCACGGATTATCTGTTCCTGCTGTCCGAGTATGAGGTTTTTGCAACGCACCAGTATTGCAATGATGCGGAGCCGAACTATCAGGCACAGTACGATTACTTCAAAGCGGGCAACAGCAAAGTTGCCAATAAACATTCCGCCACCGGAACGGCGGCGGTCTGGTGGCTGCGGTCGCCGTACTACACCACCATCGGCAGCATCTACTACTTCTGCGCGGTTTCGTCGTCGGGGTCGTTGGACTTTTACTACGCTCGCTATGCGTATGGTGTTGTGCCCGGCTTTGTAGTCTAATCCCCCCGCAGGGGTTCTCGACCTACTCAAGCCCACGGAAGTGGGCGGAAACCAGCAAATTTCCCTCAAAAAATCCAAAGGGCGCGTCAGCGCCCCGCGAGAATTTTTGAAAAAAGATGCTGAAAGTGCTATCACTCAGCTGTCTTTTGA
>ENA-OPBG01001185-OPBG01001185.1-human-gut-metagenome-genome-assembly--contig:-NODE-1185-length-18870-cov-12.899920_pt1 | contig 18870 bp, 16 predicted proteins | sample MGYA00241065_ERZ501446 | MGnify/ENA primary metagenome ERZ501446 (study PRJEB25962, sample SAMEA2042632) | human gut metagenome | biome: human gut; feature: human-associated habitat; material: faeces...
ACGCGCGGCGGTGAATATACATTGTGAAATCGCGTCCGGAATAACGACCAACACACTAAATAGCAAAAGAGCGAATTCCCAAGACCTCCCGCCTCTGGAAATTCGCTCTCTATAGTCACTCTGATTTAAACATTAGCAGTCTTTCTGCCGCAGCACTGTTTGTACTTCTTACCGCTTCCGCAAGGACACGGATCATTCGGATAAACCTTAATTTCTTTTCTCTGAACCGGCTTACGAACACTGGAATCATCCTTGTTAGTACCAGTAACCTTAGCCACCTGCTCACGCTCGATTTTCTGCTCCACATGAACATGATACAGCATTCTGACGGTGTCCTCCTGAATGGAAGTGATCATGCTGTTAAACATATCAAATGCGGCCATCTTGTACTCAACAACCGGATCTCTCTGTCCATAAGCAGTCAAACCGATACCCTGGCGGAGAATCTCCATGTCATCAATGTGATCCATCCACTTGCTGTCAATGCTCTTCAGAAGGATAACGCGCTCAAGCTCACGCAGCTGCTCTGGCTCCGGGAATTCGGACTCCTTCGCCTCGTAAAGCTTCACAGCCTCCTCCTTGATCAGATGCTTCATCTCATTCTTTTTCTTACCCTTAACCTTCTCAGCTGTAAGCGGCTCGATTGGGATGATCTGACGGAGAACACTGTTGAACTCATTCAGATCCCACTCTTCAGAATCTACATCCTCAGAGAAACACATATCTACTGCATTATCTACAATATCTGTAATCATCTTGTAGATGGCATCGCGCATGTTCTCGCCATCCAGCACCTGGCGGCGCTCTTTGTAGATGATCTCACGCTGCTCATTGTTAACCTGGTCGTAATCAAGAAGATTCTTACGAATACCGAAGTTGTTAAACTCGATTTTCTCCTGTGCCTTCTCGATGGCGTTGGAAAGCATCTTATGCTCAATCTGCTCATTCTCAGCTACACCAAGAGATGTGAACACCTTCATCAGACGCTCAGATCCGAACAGACGCATCAGATCGTCCTCAAGAGAAATATAGAAACGGGATTCTCCCGGATCTCCCTGACGTCCGGAACGTCCACGCAGCTGGTTATCAATACGTCTGGACTCATGACGCTCTGTACCGATAATCTTCAGACCGCCAGCTGCTCTTGATACATCGTCAAGCTTAATATCCGTACCACGACCTGCCATATTGGTTGCGATGGTAACGGCACCGGCCTGACCAGCCTGTGCTACGATCTCAGCCTCAAGCTCATGGAACTTGGCATTCAATACATTGTGCGGAATCCCTTCTCTCTTCAGCATACGGCTGATGAGCTCAGAAGTCTCAATGGTAATAGTACCAACCAGTACAGGCTGCTGCTTCTCATGAGCTTCCTTTACAGACTGGACAACTGCATTGAATTTCTCTTTCTTTGTCATATATACGGCATCGTCTAAATCCTTACGCTGAACCGGCTTATTGGTCGGGATCTCAACAACGTCCATAGCATAGATATCACGGAACTCTTTCTCCTCAGTAAGGGCAGTACCGGTCATACCGCCTTTCTTATCGTATTTGTTAAAGAAGTTCTGGAAGGTGATGGTTGCAAGAGTTTTGCTCTCACGTTTAACCTTAACGTGCTCCTTCGCCTCAATTGCCTGATGAAGACCATCCGAATAACGGCGGCCCGGCATGATACGTCCGGTAAACTCATCAACGATCATAACCTCGTCATCTTTTACAACGTAATCCTGGTCACGGTGCATCAGATTATGAGCACGAAGTGCAAGGATGATATTGTGCTGGATCTCAAGGTTCTCCGGATCTGCAAGATTCTCAATATTGAAGAATTTCTCAACCTTCTTCACACCCTGCTCGGTAAGGTTGACAATCTTATCCTTCTCATTTACAACAAAGTCACCGGTCTCGATAACTTCCTCACCCATGATAGCTGCCATCTTGGTCATCTCATGGCTGGCTTCTCCACGCTCCAGCTGCTGTGCAAGGATATCGCAAACCTCATACAGCTTGGTGGACTTGCCGCTCTGACCGGAAATGATCAGAGGAGTACGTGCCTCATCGATCAAAATGGAGTCAACCTCGTCGATGATACAGTAGTGAAGGTCACGCTGTACCAGCTGCTCCTTGTAGATAACCATGTTATCACGAAGATAGTCAAATCCAAGTTCGTTATTAGTAACATAAGTAATATCACAGTTATATGCCTCGCGGCGTTCTTCCGGCTTCATGTCGTTCAGAACTACGCCTACAGTCAGCCCAAGGAATCTGTGAACCTGTCCCATCTCATCAGCATCACGTTTCGCAAGGTAATCATTGACTGTGACAACGTGAACACCTTTGCCTTCCAGGGCATTCAGATAGGATGGCAATGTAGCTACAAGGGTCTTACCTTCACCAGTTTTCATCTCGGCAATACGGCCCTGATGAAGTACGATTCCACCGATAAGCTGTACTTCGAAATGCTCCATTCCAAGTACTCGCTTGGCAGCCTCACGGACGGTAGCAAATGCCTCTGGTAAAAGATCATCCAGGGTAGCTCCCTCATCCAGGCGTTTCTTAAACTCTCTTGTCTTACCGCGAAGTTCTTCGTCGGTTAATTTCTGCATTTCGGGACGCAGATCCTCGATTTTCTTAACAAGAGGCATGATACGCTTAACCTCTCGCTGGCTGCGGGTTCCGAAAACTTTTGAAAACATGTTCATTTAGCTTTTATACTCCTGTCTGTCTTTATTTTCGATGTCATATTGTGTAATATAACTGATTTCATTTCATGTAAAATTATACATTTTGTTTAACATACCAGTTTATTTTAACACTTTTTGTCATGGAAAACAATAAATATTTGATGAACAAAATATGTCTCCCATATGATATATTAAAGTAAAATGAATTTATACCCAAAATCAGCACTCAAATTATTTTGTGTTTTAGGAGAATTTTTATATGATTTATCTTTTTCAGGAACTGGACTTAATTTCAAACGAATTGCTTCACCAGATAATTTTCTCAATGCCTGTTGCACGCCGGGAATATGTTCAGCATTTTAAATTGCCGGAAGACCAGAAGCGTTCTGCCCTGGCCTGGCTGCTTCTGTGTTATGGACTTAAACAAGAATATGGTTTCCGGGAAATCCCGGATTTCCAGAAAACCTCTTCTGGGAAACCATTTTTCCGAGGGGAAAATATGCCGTTTTTTAATCTCAGCCACAGCGGAAATTTCGTAGGCTGTGCCTTGCATGACAGGGAAATTGGTCTGGATATACAGAAGCTCACAAAGCCCCGTGAATCTCTTATCCGAAGAGTCTGCACTCAGGAGGAGCTTATTTCTCTAAGGTCCCCCCAGGATTTCTGCCGGATCTGGGCTATGAAGGAAAGCGCCGTCAAACTTACCGGAGAAGGGATCACCGGAAATTTCCGTGAGATTCTCACTCTGCATCCGGATATACACACCCATACCCTCCCATTGGAAAATGGAGCCGGGTTTCTGGCCTACAGTATTTATGACGAAAGCAAGCTCCCTGTCCGCGTAATATCCGCCAGGGAGCTTGCTGAAGAATTACTTTAAAATTCAAGCTTTTATAACTTTTTCATCAGGGAACGGATCATCCAGAAATCTGGTCACATGATACTGATCCGTTTCTGCCAGATGAAGCTGCAGCAGTGCCAGGCCAATTCCAGCTGCTCCGTCAAAACAGCCGATTGGGGTAGTCAGCACATCCGGTGCGATCCGATCCAGGGCGAAGCGCCATTTCAGTAAAGGCTCCTGTTCTTTTTCCACTTCTGCTGCATCCAGAAGTATCTTTCCACACCGTTTCGCCAGTTCCAGATCATGCTCTTCCCCAAAGGCAGCCCAGAGACCCAGATACATATTCAGAAGCCCTGCTGTTCCGCAGCACAGGTTGTGGGTATTCCAGTAGCCTTCTGAACGTCCCTCCGGCGCACCAGTTGCTTCCAGTCCCAGTACCAGGGTGCGGATCTTTTCCTTGTATTTTGCCTTTTCCTGCTCATCCCTGGAACCTTCATACAGCTTATAGTAATACCGTACTGTGCCTGCCGGACCATGGCAGTAACCAAGATAAAACAGATTTTTACGGTCAGGCAGACCGTGAGGAAGAAGTTTTCCCACACGCATTTTCACAGCTACAGAATCCATAAAGCCGGTGATTCCCTGCTCAGCCTGCAGATATACCTCATCGCCGCTGGCCTCATACAATTTCCGGAGCACGAATCCCACGCCGGCAGTTCCCATTGGAAAGTTCGGATCGATATAATCAGGCTTTGCCCCAAAGTATGCAGGATCTACGCCTGGATACCAGCATTTTCCCTCCCCGGCATCCTGACGCTGTCCCAGGAAATTGCGGCCAGCTGTAATGCCGAAGTTTTTCCAGTCTTCATCCTGATACACATCAGCAGCAAACAGAAGAAATAATACGGTTCCTCCATCGCCTACGATTCCGGGAAAAGTGGACCAACTGTACCCCTGGCCGTTCTTACCAGGTTTTGCATCTTTTTTCATCTGTGCAATGATCGCCGCTACTGTATCCTTATATTTTTCCTCTTTTGTCACCAGATAAAGTCTGGTTAAGGCAAATCCTGCACCACTCCAGCCGCTGGAGAATGCATATTTAGAAAAATTCCGCTTCAGTTCCGGCTCATTTTTCCAGCGCCAGATAATATAATCAGCGGCCTCCTTTGCCTCCTCCAGATATTGGTTCTCTTTCGTTGCATCATAAAGTCCAAGAAGGAAACAAATAATTCCGGACGCCCCGGCGTACATACAGATTTCATCATAGTAAATGGGGCGTCCTTTGGCAGCGTCCTCCAAAGACCAGTAAATCCCTTCCGGTCCCTTTTTCTTTCTGGTATCAATAAAATTCATAGCGCCTTTTGCGGCCGTTAAATAGTCCATGTTCGTCCCTCGAAATATCTGTATTTTTCCCGAATCTTCCCCAGAGCGTGTTTGAAAAAGGCTTTCTGCAAGATGTGCGTCACAATTTGTGGGAGATTTCGCCCGGATGAGGGCGCCGTAGCGGGCTACGGCAACCGAATTCGGGTGAAATATACCGCAAAGTGGGGCGTGCAGATTGCGGGAATGATTTTTCAAACACGCTCTAATCCTCTTTGTACATGTTGGTAGACAGATACTTAAATGCATTGTCTGCAAGCATGATTACAATATTTTTTCCTTCTGTTTCAGGACGTCTTGCAATATCAGTTGCCGCTTTGATGGCTGCTGCTGCAGATTGTCCAAGAAAAATTCCATCTGTTTTTACAAGGGTCCGTCCTGTTTCGTATGCATCCTCTGCTACTATATCCAGACATTCATCATAAGGAGGATTCTTCTGGTCAAAGAATACCGGCACACTTGCTGCCGGAATGCCGTCAAATGCAAGAACTCCGTCAATTGTGTTGGCTTCCGGATGATCCAGGGATTTTCTGGAAACCTTTGCCGGCTGAGCACCGATTACTTTAATATCCGGGTCTTTTTCTTTCAGAAATCTGGATAAGCCGGCCAGAGTTCCACCGGTTCCTACAAGTGCCACCAGATAATCCACTTTTCCATCTGTATCTTCCCAGATTTCCGGTCCGGTTGTTTTATAATGGGCATCCGGATTATCCGGGTTCGTTCCCTGGTCAATGTAATAATATCCATGTTCCTTTGCATAAGCGTTCATTACAATGGAAAGCTGTTTCATGGTAAGTCCGCCATTCTGAAGCATTTCCAGAAAACCTGGTACATCTCCAGCCTGGAGAAGGGTAACTCCATAGGCTTTCAGGATCAGGGTTCGTTCTACGGAAACGCCTGGCTGAATTACAACTGCATATTCATAGCCTCTGGCATTTGCAAATGCGGCAGTAGCGATTCCTGTATTTCCACTTGTGAAATCCAGAATCTTTCCGCCTGGTTTTAACTTTCCTGATTTTTCTGCTTCCAAAATCATATTCAGTGCTGCTCTGTCTTTTACACTTCCGGATGGATTAAAATATTCCAGTTTGCCAAGAAGATGTGCTTTTAATCCCAGCTTTTCTTCGTAGTTTTTTAATTCCACCAAAGGTGTATGTCCAACTAATTCTGTAATTGACTGATGTATGTTTGCCATTCTTCACGCCACGCTTTCCTTATATTTTTACTTTCTTTTCAGTTTTCTTCAGGATGTTTCCTCTGTTTTTGAAGATTTCTATATACTTTATTGTTTTTCCCATCTGTTTTCTAGGAATTATAGGTTTTATTATATTCAAAATTTTGTTCTTGTCCAATACAATTAGGTTATGGCCTGTTATAGAAAAAATTTATAGCGAAATCTATTTGGGAAAGAATCCTGCCCGACTGGGCTGTAAAAAAAGAATAGTTCTGAAAAAAAGAAAAACCAAGGGCAAACCAAGGGCGTGTGAAAAAGCTTTCGTTTTTTCACACGCCCTTCTTATTCACCTGTTTTATTTTTCAAACGGATATATCTCTATTAATCCTCCGGCTCGATCAGTCCGTATGTATTCCCCTTACGCTTGTAAACTACATTCACCTGATCAGTCTCTGCATTGCAGAATACGAAGAAATTATGTCCAAGAAGTTCCATCTGAACACATGCATCTTCTGGATACATAGGCTTGATATCGAATTTCTTGGTACGAATGATCTTAACCTCTTCGTCCTCTTCATAATCCTTGTCCAGATATGCTTTCTGGAAGTTCGCAGCTGACTGCTGCTTATCTACGATCTTGTTCTTGTATTTCCTGAGCTGACGTTCAATTACTTCCTCTACAAGGTCGATTGATACATACATATCGTTGCTGACCTGCTCGGAACGGATGATGTTGCCCTTAACCGGGATCGTCACCTCGATTTTCTGTCTTTCTTTTTCTACACTAAGAGTTACGACAACTTCAGTGTCAGGAGTGAAATACCGTTCCAGTTTACCGAGCTTATCCTCTACTGCTGTACGAAGCCCGTCTGTCACTGTGATGTTCTTTCCGCTGATAATGAATTTCATGCTTCCATCCCCTTTGCTGTTTGATGGGTATATTATAACACATTACTCTTAAAATTAACATCATTTTCTGAAAAAATTACGAATTTTTTCACATTTATAAATTACCTATCAATTTTTCAAATGGTATGGTGCCACCAAACAGATCCAGGGCGCTTCCTACCGTCACATCCACTTTTCCTCCTGCTGCCATTTTCAGGGTCTGGATATCCTCCATGCTGCCAACGCCGCCAGCGTAAGTGACTGGATGCCCATTGTATTCACCAAGCAACTTCACCAGGGGAACTTCTATACCTTTTGCCTTACCTTCCACATCTACTGCATGGATGAGAAATTCATCGCAATAGGCACCCAGCTTTTCCATCAGTTCCAGAGTTACCTTCTCCTCTGTAAATTTCTGCCAACGGTCTGTGACTACATAGTATGCATCTTCTTTTTTACGGCAGCTGAGATCAAGAACAAGGTGTTCTTTTCCGGCTGCATCTACCATCTTCTCCAGATTTTTCCAGGAAATATGGCCATCACGGAACACATAGGAGGTGACGATCACATGACTGGCTCCAGCAGCAAGATAATCTGCTGCATTGTCCGGGTTTACACCGCCTCCGATCTGAAGACCTCCTGGATACGCGCCAAGGGCCAGCATGGCCTGGGCTTTTGTAGCCTGGAAGTATTCAGAATCCGCACTGTTCAGAAGGATAATATGTCCTCCCTTCAAGCCTTTTTCTTTATACAAAGAAGCATAAAAAGCTGCATCCTGCTCTGACACAAAATTCTCCTGTGCCTGGTTTCCCGCATCCTTCAGGCTTCCTCCTACGATCTGCTTTACCTTTCCATTATGTATATCTATGCATGGACGAAATTTCATGATGATCCTCCCTTTTCTTGCATTTGTAATTAAGTTGTAGCTATCCTGTATTTTACTCACAAATTTATTGAAATCATATCACAAAAAGGCGTTGAATGAAACACTTCTCTTCATTCAACACCTTTTCATTTTACCTCTATTTTTTATTATCTTCCATTCGCCGCATTATCCACAGCATCTCCAACACCTTCTACTGCGTTGCCCACACCTTCACCAACATCACGGACACCATCAGCTACTCCATCACCTAATTCTTCCACACCTTCTCCGAGAGCACCGGAAACGGAATTGTTATTGTCTGTCACATTATCACCGGGAACATCTGCATCTCCAGCAGTGCCAGCATCATCCGGTACTGCGGTATCAGCAGTTCCGGCTCCGTCTGCACCATTATTTACGCTGTCGCCCGCATCATCCAACTTTTCATCCTCTGCAGTTCCATCCTCCACGTTATCCTTATCAATGGCATCCTCATTTGCATTATTTTGAACCTCATCCGCTGCATTGTTATTGTCATTTCCACAGGCTGTAAGCATACATAATGTAAATACCAGCAAAGTACCTATGAGCATTCGTTTCATTTTTTTCATCTCATCTGTCTCCTTTTCTTATTTTCAGCTGAAAACACGTTACTGTCCACTTTCGCGAAAATGACCGTTCCGCCTGGCGGAACTCAGCCTGCGAACAGTAAACATTGCTGTATGCTCCTAATATGTACAGATAAGAAAGAAACTATTCTGGAAGAAATTTACATTTTAAAAATCCGTCAATCCGGACATTTCCCTTCTTCGCTTATCACTGTTGTTTCCGCACGATCCTGCCGCTTTTGGAATTTCTCCATACATCATGGGCTACCGCAATCTCTCCGCCCACCAGCACATAATCAAATCCTGTACAGTACTGATTCGGGTTCTGGAAATCCGCGTGAACCTTTAACCGGTCCAGATGAAATACATTGATGTCTGCGGGCATTCCTTTTTCCAGAGTTCCCAGTGGGAGCCCCAGAACATGCGCCGGTTTTGCTGTCATCTTATACACAGCATCTTCTATGGAAAAAATCTTTTTATCACGCACATAATCGGTAAGCAGCTTGGGAAAAGCCCCGTAAACTCTGGGGTGATATTTGCCCCCTGCGGGATAGATCGCATCTGAAATCAGATTTGCCCGACTGTCTTTCAGAAAATACAGCATGTCCTCCTCTGAGGCAATGGTGTCCAGCATGGTAACCTGACAGCGCTCTGCCAGGAGGATGTCATACAGGGTATCATAAGGATCCTGTCCAAACTTTTCTGCGATTTTTGCAATAGACTGTCCTGCAAAGCTGCCGAACTTCTCCGTATGTAAAGTGCTGGCATAGATCATATCAAAGCCAGCCAGCTCCACAATATTCTCAAAAATATCGGAAGGCTGCTTCAGCACCTTCGTAATCTCTTTCCTGCAAGACGGATCTGCCAGCCTTGCACAGATTGCATCGATACCGCCCTCCTGAAACTGTGGCGGAAGAAGATGTACCAGCTGGGTGGAACCAGTCAGATAGGGATACAGGTCAAAATCCACCTTCACTCCCCGCTCTGCTGCCTGGTCAAACAGCTTCAGGATCTTCACCGGGGTCTCCTTCCAGTTTTTCCGTCCGATGCATTTCATATGGCTCACATGTAAGGGAATCTGCAGTTCTTCCGCCACAGAAATCACTTCCTGCAGAGCCAGCAGGATTCCATCTCCTTCATTTCGGATATGGGTGGTAATGGAAATGTCCATCCCCTTCAAGGGCTGCAGTGCTTCCACAAGCCCATCTCTGTCATATTCAAATTCCGGGGCATAGGCAATTCCAAGGCTGATTCCAAGCGCTCCTGCCGACAGAGCTTCCTCCACAGCCTTCCAAACCTGGTGTAATTCTTCCTTGGAAAGCTTCCCCGGAGCATAGCCTTTTACACCGGCGCGGATGGTTCCATTTCCTGCAAGCATTCCAGTGTTGACGCTGCGCGTTTCTTTTCCAAGAGCTGACAGATAGGCAGACATGGTTGACATAATTCCAAGGGCATCTATCTCGCTTTCCTTCGCTGAAATTCCGCAAGACTCCCCTTTCTTTTTTGAGGAAAGTACATCTTCTGTATCATCTATCTTTTCATTTTTTCTCCACCGAAAATCCCCTGTCACACTGCTGAGAAATCCGGCAATCTCTTTCCCAAACTTCTCTCCAGCCGGAGCCACCGAAAGCCCACAGTTTCCATTCACCACAGTAGTCAGCCCCTGCCGGTTCAAAAGCTCATCATCCCCGTTTCCAAAGGCCTGCCAGTCTCCGTGTCTGTGAATGTCAAGGAAGCCGGGGGTTATATAACCACCGGCTGCATTCAGAACACGCTCTTTTGGAAAATCAGCTGGAATCTCCACATGAGTTCCCACTTCCGCAATTTTCCCATTTTCTATTACAAGATCTCCATGAAATGGCTTTTCCTTTTTCCCATTTACGATCCAGCCATCTTTGATTATGTAGTCCATCCCGAATTACCTTTCCTCAACTTTCCTGATAAACTGACGAATACGATCATTCTTCGGATGCTCAAAAAACTCTTCCGGAGGCGCATCCTCCACGATCACGCCATCTTCCATAAACAAAATCCGATCCGCTACCTCTCTGGCAAAATTCATCTCATGGGTGACGATGACCATGGATACTCCTTCCGCTGCCACTTTACGGATAACACTTAAGACCTCTCCAACCAGTTCTGGATCCAGTGCGCTTGTAGGCTCGTCAAAAAGGATCACTTCCGGGTTCATAGCCATTGCTCTTGCAATCGCAACCCTCTGCTGCTGTCCGCCGGAAAGATTCCTGGCCATGGCATCTTCCCTGCCTTCCAGCCCAACCATTTTCAGCAAATCTTTCGCCTTTGCAATTGCCTCCTGTTTGGGGACTTTTTTCACATGAACCGGTGCCTCGATCACATTCTGCAGCACACTCATATGGGTAAAAACGTTAAATCTCTGGAAAACCATTCCAATATGCTGCCGCAGCTCATGCAGCGCCTGACCGGAATTCACAGGTTTTCCCATATAATTGATTTCACCGCTGTCGTAGGTTTCCAGCTGGTTGATACATCGAAGAATTGTGGATTTACCAGAACCGCTAGGACCAAGGATTGCAATCTTTTCCCCTTTATGTATGTCAAAACTGATTTTCCTCAGCACCTGAAGATCCCCAAAGCTTTTGCTGATATTTTTTACACTTAAAATAACATCTTCTGCCATTTATGCCATCCTCCTTTCCAAAACTCCTGCAATCTGGGTAAATATAGTTGTCAGGATCAGATATAATACCGCAACAGCTATGTACGGCTCAAAATAATGGAAAGAATTATAAGCGATCAGGGTTCCCTCTCTTGTCAGCTCTGTCAAAGTGATGGCGGACAAAATAGAGGTATTTTTGATGGTGGCAATAAACTGGTTTACAAGAGGAAGAATGCAGATCTTGGTTGCCTGCGGTGCCACAATTCGAAGCATTTCCAGATGCCAGGGCATTCCAAGTGCTTTGGCTGCTTCTCTCTGCCCCGGGTCAATAGCATGGATACCGGAACGGACAATTTCTGCAATGTATGCGCCTGTATTTAAAGACATGGAAAGCACACCTGCTGTCATAGCGCTGAAAGTAATGCCCAGGTTTGGCAAACCGAAATAGATCAGAAATGCCTGCACCATCAGCGGGGTTCCTCTCCAGATCCAGATGTACATCTGTGCCAGTCTGGATACCACTTTTATGTGGCTGTCCCTCATCAACGCAAGCACAACACCCAGAATCGTACCAAAAATAAGTGTGAGAACCGATATTTCCATCGTCACTGCGCATCCCTGGAGCAGTGATGTCATTTTATCAAATACAAGTGACCATTTCAATGTTACCATACTATTTCCCCTGTGGCCAGTAATTATAGCCGGTTTATCCTTTCTTCCTTACTCTTCCGGTATTACTGGTCACGGAGTGACCAGTAACGCGCTTTCTGCATAGAAACATATCTGTGTTTTATTGTAACTGTTCAGTCCTTTCACTATTATGCTTTATTCAGCGGTTTCCGCATCTTCTGCTGCAGCTGCTTCTTCTCCCTCGCCGGAAGCATCGATCCATTTTGTCCAGAGTGTATCATAAGTGCCGTCTGCATAATACTCGTCAATACATTCATTGATAAATGCAAGCAGATCATCTTTTCCCTTCTGTACGGCGATGGCGTTCTCTGCATGGGTAAATGGATCACACACGATCTTGGCACCTTCATATTCCTGGGAAAGAATCTTCTGGTTCAGAAGATCGTTTACCACAACATCCACACGGCCTGCCAAAAGGTCAGATACGCATCCTACTGTATCCTTGTACTGAACAATCTCATAGGAAACATCCGGATTCTCATCCAGGAAGCTCTGTGCTACGTTATAAGAAGTTGCCCCCTCTTTTACGGCAACCTTCAGACCATCGCAGTCAGCCAGACTCTTAACGGTATCTGCATACTCTGAATCTTCTTTCACGGCAAGGATCATACCACTGTCGCAGTAGGATTTGGACATATCCACAACCTCGCATCTTTCGTCTGTCTTATACATTGCTGCAATGGAAAAATCATACTCCCCATTCTGGATAGAAGGAACAATGGACTGGAATTCCATATCTGTCACTTCCATGTCAACTCCAAGCTTGTCTGCAATATACTGTGCCAGGTCAATATCAAAACCTACAATATTGTCGTCATCATCTCTGTATTCAAATGGTACATAAGTTCCGGTTGCGACGGTGATCACCCCTTTCTCCTTAATTGCTTTAATATTTTCACCGTTTTCCCAGTCAACTGCTGCCGTGTCCTCTGTGTCTGTACTCTCTGCATAAACCGGGGTAAAAGCTGTCATAATCATAGAAGCAGCTGTAAGAAGTGCCATTGCTTTTGCTGTTTTTCTCATAATAATTTCTCCTCTCTGACTCTCGCCGGTACAGATAGTCTTCTGTTATCATTTCCAAAGTGGACAATAACAGCCTGCGCAGTTATGCTATCCCAATTTCCAGCTTTACTAACGCAAAAAGGACCGCCCTGTGGCAGCCCTTTCTGCATGGCAGAAATGCGATATTGCATTTCTCTCTTATGAAGTTTCGGTACGTTATGGAAACAAGTGCAAAAATGCTTTATCAGCAAATACTCTGACCTGCCATACCATAAACGCAAAAAACGGAGCAAACTCTCTAAGTAGTTTGCTCCGTTGCAACTTATGATGGAATTATAGCAAACACATTGCTATCTGTAAATCCATAAATTCAGCAATTATTTTGTATGCATTTTACAATTTTTGTATATTTCTGTTAACCTTCGATCACGTTGCTCATATCATATCTTCCAGCTGGTTTTCCGGCAAGATATTTCGCTGCTTCTACAGCACCCTTGCCAAATACAGCCTTAGAATATGCTGTGTGCTTAAATTCGATCACTTCATCCGGTCCGGCAAAAATCACTTCATGCTCGCCAACAATAGAGCCTCCGCGAACTGCGGAAATACCGATCTCCTTAGCGTCACGTTTCTCTCTTCTCTGGCTGCGGTCATATACGTAATGATACTGGTTGTCCATTGCCTCGTTCAGACTATCTGCAAGGGCAAGAGCTGTTCCGCTTGGTGCATCCACTTTCAGGTTATGGTGCTTCTCTACAATCTCCATGTCAAAACCAGCTGCTGCCAAAACCTTAGCTGCATCCTGAACCAGTTTCAAAAGAGTATTGATTCCAAGGGACATGTTGGCAGATTTCAGAACGGCGATCTTTTTTGCACTCTCTTCTACTCTTGCAAGCTGCTCTTCACTTAAACCTGTGGTGCAAAGAACTACCGGCATATTTTTCTTCTCGCAGTAGTCCATCAGCTTATCAAAAGCCTTCGGGGAGGAAAAATCGATAACAGCATCTGCTTCCACCTGGCAATCGTCAATGTTTGTGAATACCGGATAGCTGTTTTTCCCCTGGTCTGCAATGTCGATTCCTGCTACGATCTGGGCATTTGCATCCTTCTCAACAATATTGGAAATAACCTGTCCCATATGACCGTTACATCCGTGCATGATAATTTTAACCATTTTATTTTTTCCTTTCTTACTGTAAATTAACGAGCTTGTAAAAATTATTTCAACAATATACGCGCTCTGTTTTTCTCTGCTTACATATTACAAAGAAATCCCGTCAGCCGCTGTCAGACAATATGCTGCCGCACACCAGAGCTGACAGGCTCTGTCCGGGATTTCAACATTATTTATGCAAGCTTAATTCCGTAATCAGCAAGAGCTTTTTTCAGTCTCTCCTCGTTCTCCGGCTCCATCTCACAAAGAGGCATACGGGTCGGTCCCACTTTCCAGCCCATCAGGTTCAGGGCAGTCTTAACCGGAATCGGGTTTACCTCGCAGAACAGTGCATTGATAAGAGGAACAGCCTCAAGCTGAAGTCTGGCAGCACCAGCAAGGTCTCCCTCCATAAATTTCATAACCATGTCATGTGTATTCTTCGGAGCAACATTGGATAAAACAGAGATTACTCCAAGTCCGCCAAGGGAAAGAATCGGAAGTACCTGGTCATCATTTCCGGAATAAAGCTCGAGAGCTCCGTCAGCCATGGACATCATCTTGGCGATCTGGGAAAGATCTCCGCTTGCAGCCTTGATTCCCACAATGTTCTTCACATTCTTCGCAAGAGCAACTGCTGTAGCAGGCTGGATATTGCAGCCTGTACGACTTGGCACATTATACATAATGATCGGAGTTTCCGGTACAGAATTGGCAATCTCTGTATAATGACGGATAAGACCCTTCTGGCTTGCCTTGTTGTAATATGGAGTCACGATCAGAAGTGCATCAGCGCCATAAGAAGCAGCTTCCTGCGACATCATGACTGCAGTCTCTGTGCAATTAGAACCGGTACCTGCAATAACAGGAACTCTTCCAGCTACCTTGTCAATTGCAAATTTGATGGTCTGGAGATGTTCTCCGTGTGTCAATGTAGAAGACTCGCCTGTAGTGCCGCAGATAACGATTGCATCTGTGCTGTTCGCAATCTGATATTCCAGAAGTTCTTCCAGTTTCTCATAATTTACCTTTCCATCTTCATGCATCGGGGTTACAATTGCAACGGCTGCACCTTTGAAAATTGCCATATTATTTCCTCCTATTCATCTTTATCATGAGTTCTGCTCTCTTCCAAGAGTGGTAATGGTAGTCACACTGTCCACATAATCCAAAATGCCAGGGTCTACCCGATTTCCTGTAAGTATCAAATGCATAGATTCGTCCTTCTGTTTCAAAAGCCCGACAACCATATCAACAGTAGCAATATGCTTATCCAGAAGTCCCAGAATTTCATCCAGTACCAGGAAATCACATTCCTGTGTAGCAATCACTTTACGGGCAAAATTTAAACCATTGAGAATATTGCGCTCCTCTTCAACCTGCTCTTCCTCATTCAACTGGTCGTAACAGGTCTCCATCTTTTCGAAGCGGAAGATCTTGATATCCAGCTGATCCAGTTCTTCCAGAAAGTCCAGCTCGCGCCGTTCATTTCCTTTCAGGAACTGAATGATGATCACACTTTTGCCCTGAGAAGATGCCCGCAGTGCCTGACCAATTGCCAGTGTGGTCTTACCTCTGCCATTTCCGCAATATACTTCTGTTATTTCTTTTTCCATACTGATTCCTCTTATTGTTAAAAATAATGTTACCGTCTGCCATAGATCAATAACATTCCTCGCAATGCCGTCTCCGCAAATGATACCATTCATTCAGATATCGCGCTTTGCAAATAGAAACCGCAAACTGCGCCATTTTTAATATGCTTATATTACCGCAAAACCAGCAGAAATGCAAGCAGAAGAAACTTGGAGAAAAATTGGGCTGGCTGCCTTCCATAAAGCAACTAGCAGACCATGGCGTATTTCCCGCCACTGCAGTTGGTTTACACATACTCCAGCTTGCTCACCGATACCTCATAAGCGATTCTCTTCTGTGTCTCATTTTCCCCGATTCGCTTCATGTATTCCCTGCTTTGGATCCTGCCCCAGATCAGTACATGACCGCCCACTTCAAAGGCTGAAGCATAGCGGGCATTTCGTCCCCAGCAAATACACGGTATGTAATCTGATTTTCCATAAGGTCGGTTCACTGCAAGAAGCAGATCGGCAATCTCTCTTCCCAGCGGTGTTTTCCGGTAAACAGGCGGCTTACAGATATATCCGTCCAGGAAAATCTGGTTTACCGGTGCCAGAGAATCCTCTTCTTCCAGAAATTTTAATTCCCGTGCAAATGCGGAAAGCACCAGCCGGTTGTGTTTTTCTTCATGACGGTTATAGGAACGGAACTGTCCGTGAATTTCCACATACTGTCCCACGTAATCCTGGGTAACGTCCACCAGCCTTTCAGATACCATCACCGGAATCCTGTCTTCAGAATCGCTAAGCCTCTTTACCAGAAGATCCATGGTATAAAATCCTTCTCCGTAAACCTGGTGGCTGAATGTGAAACCTGTAACGATTTTTCCCGTGATGGAAACCTGATTGTTTTCAATAATTTTATCTGCCATGTTGTAGTTCTCCTTCCTTATTTTCACTTTTTCTGCAGACATATGATGATATGAGTGTCAAAAGATCTTTTGACACTCATTTGATACCCGGATTGCTACGCAGCTACGCTGCTCCCGCAATCCTCCAAATATTCGAAATCCGCTGATTTACTGCGTAAATCGCTACTTTCTCATATTTGGCGTGTCCCAAGCTCAAAAGCCTTATCGTGCGAGCACGAACAGCTTTTTGACCTTTTGACACTGGTATCATATGATACTTGTCTTACTTGTTGGTCTATAATATCTATGAGAAAATCACCCTGTTTAGAACCAGAAATTTAAAATATTTTTTTCATAGAAATTCAAAAATTTTTTTCAACACCTTGTAATTCGCGAAAAATGTGGTAAACTGAGGTTTTGGACAATATAAAGAAGAAACTACATTAATATGGAAAGAAAGAGGCAGAATCCCTCTGCCCGATAAAGAAAGGATTTCGATTTTTATGAAGACGAAACGCGAAGATGTACGTAACGTAGCCATCATTGCCCACGTTGACCATGGTAAAACCACTCTGGTAGACCAGCTTCTGAAGCAGAGCGGTGTTTTCCGTGCCAATCAGGAGGTTCAGGAGCGTGTCATGGACTCCAACGATATCGAGAGAGAGCGTGGTATCACAATCCTCTCCAAGAACACAGCAGTTCATTACAAAGACACCAAAATCAACATTATCGATACCCCAGGACATGCTGACTTCGGCGGCGAGGTTGAGCGTGTACTGAAAATGGTAGACGGCGTTATCCTTCTGGTTGACGCTTTCGAAGGCGCTATGCCTCAGACCAAATTCGTTCTGAAAAAAGCTCTTGAGCTGGATCTGCACGTAATCGTCTGCATTAATAAGATAGATCGTCCAGAAGCAAGGCCAGACGAGGTTGTTGACGAGGTTCTGGAACTTCTTATGGACCTTGGTGCTTCCGATGAGCAGCTCGACTGCCCATTCCTCTATGCATCTGCAAAAACAGGACACGCTGTTCTGGATCTGAAGGATACACCAGAGAACATGGAGCCGCTGTTTGAGGCTATTCTGAAATATATCCCGGCTCCGGAGGGAGACCCGGATGCAGACACACAGGTACTGATCAGTACCATTGATTATAACGAATACGTTGGACGTATCGGCGTTGGTAAGGTTGAGAGCGGTACTATTGCCGTAAACCAGGAGCTTACTCTTCTGAACCACCACGATCCGGACAAAAAACAGAAGGTTAAGATCAGCAAGCTTTATGAGTTTGACGGTCTGAATAAAGTTGAGGTAAAAGAGGCAACTATCGGATCAATTGTTGCAATTTCCGGTATTGCTGAAATTCATATCGGAGATACCCTTTGCGGCGGAGATAACCCGGAGGCAATTCCATTCCAGAAGATTTCTGAGCCGACTATCGCCATGAACTTCCTGGTAAATGACAGCCCGCTTGCAGGACAGGAGGGTAAATACATCACCTCCCGTCATCTCCGTGACAGACTTTACAGAGAGCTGAACACAGATGTCAGCCTTCGTGTAGAAGACACCGAGACAACTGAGTGCTTTAAGGTTTCCGGACGTGGTGAGCTTCATCTTTCCGTTCTTATTGAGAATATGAGACGTGAGGGATACGAATTTGCAGTCAGCAAGCCAGAGGTACTTTACAAAATTGATGAACGCGGCAAGAAATTAGAGCCAATGGAAATTGCCTACATTGATGTTCCGGAGGAATTTTCCGGTACCGTTATCCAGATGCTCAGCGAGCGTAAGGGTGAGCTTCAGGGAATGAGCACTGCAAGCGACGGTTCCGTTCGTCTTGAGTTCCACATTCCTTCCCGTGGACTGATTGGTTTCCGTGGAAACTTCCTTACTTCCACAAAGGGAACTGGTATTATCAATACTATTTTTGATGGTTATTCTCCATATAAGGGTGATTTCCAGTATCGTAAGCAGGGTTCCCTGATCGCTTTCGAGGGCGGCGAGGCTGTTACTTATGGTCTGTTTGCAGCTCAGGAGCGTGGTACTTTATTTATCGGACCTGGCGCCAAGGTTTACAGCGGTATGGTTATCGGACAGAACGGTAAGGCAGAGGATATCGAGCTGAATGTCTGCAAGACCAAGCATCTGACCAATACTCGTTCTTCTTCTGCTGATGAGGCTTTGAAGCTGACTCCGCCTAGAATTCTCAGTTTGGAGCAGGCTATTGAGTTTATCGATACAGATGAGCTTCTGGAGGTTACTCCAAGCAGCCTTCGTATCCGTAAGAAAATTCTGGATTCTCGTGATCGTAAGAGAGCTTCTATTAAGAAAAATGCGTAAGGGATTATAAGAAAATAGAGCAGATAGATCTTAGGTTGAGTAAGATTTATCTGCTCTTTTGTGTGCTCATATAATTGCTATTTAGTTGATTAAAAGTTCTTCAATGCGGACGCATTTGGACAA